>WNGQ01002515.1_pt1 | contig 31587 bp, 28 predicted proteins | sample 5407661 | NCBI WGS metagenome assembly WNGQ01 (sample SAMN13153382, study PRJNA577476) | soil metagenome | isolation source: 60 cm soil or saprolite under Garry oak tree replicate 2 | place: USA:California | collected 2016-06-15 | reverse complement strand
CGACCAGAGGATGCGCCGTTTTTAGACGAGCTGGAAAATGTGGCAAAGCAAAATCCCTCTTTCAAATTGATCGCAACTATGACCAAGCCCGAAAAGTCAGCAAAAACATGGCGAGGAGAAACCAGATACATAGATCATTCCATGCTTGAAAGGTATGTGGATGATCTAAAATCCCCGATCTATTACCTTGCAGGACTGCCGGAAATGGTTAGCGCTATGAAAACCATGCTCACAGATTCGGGAGTAAGTGAAGAGAACATACGCGCTGAAGAGTTTACAGGATTCAATTTGAATGAAATTCATACTGTTAACAATCATGCGTGGAAGAGGCATGTTCTGCTCGTCGCAATCGTGTTAGTCATAATCGTAGTAGTCATTCTGCATGTCGATGCCGCCATTTCAATATTCAAATCAGGCCTCGGTGAATCCTTTCTTACTAATCCGATTTTCTATTTCATCATCGGTTTGATGCTTGTCGTTGCTCCCTTCAAGTTCAAACATTTCTTGGGTTTTATGCACAGGAAGAAGAAACAGTCGACGCGGGAAATGCCAAAAGGCTAGAAGCCTACACAAAAGGGAAAATACTTGTAAAAAAAAGAGGAAAGAAGGAAAGAGTATGAGTACACTCAAGGTTCCGGGTGCGCAGTTGTATTATGAGGCAAGCGGCGATGGGCCACTCTTGATCCTGATCCCAGGAGCGAAGGGAGAGGGAGAGGTCTTCCGCCCGCTCGCACACCTCCTTTTTCGCTCGACGGGCCTCAGGACTATGATCACCGGCTGGATACCGATGCTGATGACGTCCGGCGCTTGATCGAGCACCTGACGGACCAACCGGCGACCGTCTTTGGCAGCAGCTCCGGAGCGATTGTCGCGCTTGAGGTCCTTATCTACTCTCCTGAGCGGGCTCAGACCGTGGTGGCCCACGAGCCGCCGGCAGTTTCGCTGCTGCCCGATGCAGCGAAATGGCGAGCCTTTTTCGACGGGGTCTACGACACCTACCGGAAGAAGGGGATTCCGGAAGCCATGCACCAGTTTGCCGGCGGGGCATTTGGAAGCGTCGACCACCAGCTGATGCATCGCGCTATGCGCGAGCATACGAACGAGTACACCCTGTCCAATGCCACGTACTGGATGGAGCACGAGTTGCGCCAGTATCCACGGGTTGAGCTTGATCTCGCTGCGCTCGCTATGCATGCCAAGCGGCTCGTGCTCGCCGGAGGACGTGACGCCCAGGACCAGTTGCCCTACCAGCCGAACAAGGTGCTGGCGAGGCAGTTGGGCCTCGATATTGTCGACTTCCCCGGCGGACACCTCGGCTTCGTGTCCTCTCCCGCCGAGTTTGCAAAGGAACTCATGGACGCGCTCAGTCTTTGAGTGCAAACCAGACGAGTCGGAGCAGACGTGGGTCACGACATGGCTACCCCAGACGCATGACGCGAGGCGCATCGAAGAGCCAATCAAAGCTATCGACGAGGCACTGAGCCAAACAAGGCTCAGTGCCTCGAAGACGGGAAAGCCATGAACGTGTTTGTCAGAGGATCAACCGGATCTATCGGCCTCCTGGGAAGGGTCCTAACAACATAGCAGAGTGCCGGTATGACTGATGAGAGGATCTCGCTGAAAGGAGCAAAATCTATGGGATTGCATCATCATCACTGGAAACCGGGCGAGACGATGGCCTCTAAGACGCGAGGATCTGTCTGGAATTGGGCCTGGCGCTATGATCTTTTGATAGGATTTGCCACACTCGGCAGAGAGCAGGCGTTTCGGCGCACGATCGCAGACCTGGCTCAACTTCAACCTGGAGAGGTGGTGCTGGATGTGGGGTGTGGCACTGGAACGCTGGCGATCATCGCCAGACAGCGCGTTGGTGAAACGGGCCGCGTGTCCGGCATTGACCCATCCCGGCAGATGATCGCCCGCGCCCGCCGCAAAGCGGAGCGAGCTGGCCTGACAATTGATTTTCAGATCGGTGTGATCGAGCAACTCTCGTTTCCTGACCAGTCGTTGGATGTCGTGCTGAGTACCTTTATGATGCACCACCTGCCTGATGATCTCAAGCGTCAAGGACTGGCGGAAATCGTCCGCGTCCTCAAACCAGAGGGGCGTCTGCTGGTTGTCGATATGAAAGGCCCCGCAGGCCCATGGAAGAGTCGCATTGCCGATCAGCCTGCACTCATGAAGGAAATGGGTTTCTCGCAGGTCGAAACGGGGGAGACACGGTTCTCGGGATTCCCTGGACTCGGCTTTGCGCTGGGGAGCATCGGTAGGGCAGGAGAGGGAAAGGCGCCCTCGTAGTGGTTCTCCCCGCCAGCCACCTCATCGCAGATGTACGCTGCCACGTAGACCCTGGGAGAGGCGCTTCGCGTTTACAGGGATCACACAACAAAGCCCAGAAATTGAGTACGACATGAACTACGGGGCTTGTGTGAAGCGAATCACTGGACGATTGGTGCTCTCAACGTTCAGGAAGATCATGTGGATCTGTTTCTGAGTGCTCCCCAAGCGTTGCTCCCTCACAAGTTGCTCACACATTGAGAGTGTTACCGCCCGCCGCGTGTTTCACTGCTTTCCCGAAGTCAGGCAACAACTATAGGGTGGTGCCTTCTGGTCTCGGTCCTACTACGTTGGAAGCGTTGGAGATATGAGCGTGGATGCAGTACTCAAATGCATTGAATTGGGGCAAGACTAAGGGATGAAGAGGTAACAGCTTACTTAATCAGGGTTACACTCCAGCAGCCAACCTACGCATCTAGACGAGGAGGGTACCTGGCGTCACCCTGCAAAGGGATACCGCAGCATGTGGATCAGAACCAACACGCATGGTGCATCCGGCACATCCCATCCGCTTTCCCAAGCGGGGGAAGCAACGAGTAGGTGTTCGGAGAGTTCTCCTCAAAACGGTAGAGAACGTGCCGGATGCACCATGCGCGCCTTTTTTAGTTCTGCCCTTCCTGGAGGCCGTCATCAGTGACGAACTCTTCAGCTCTGTCCAAGCTCGACCGCATCACCGAGGTTCGAGTTCCCCTCCAGGAAATGAATGTGCTGCACCTCGTCAGCTTGCGGCCCGGTGTACTTGAGTACATAGAGCCCATTCCGTATATCGACCACGTAGATCAGCCCTTTGGAGATAATCGGGTAGCTCCACATCACCACTTTGTTCGGACCACGACTCAGCGCCGGGTCCTCGTTCGCCACCGAGGAGAGCGGCGTTGGCGAAAACCAGCCACTCTGGCTGGGATGCGTCGGATCCGAGATGTCGATGGCCTGCAGTCCTCCAGAATGCCAGGCGATCAAGGCCAGGTCGGGCAGGACCGTCGGGTTGTGTGAGGAGTAGCTGGTGAACTGCTCAGTCTGAGGATCATCCCCAGAACTTCCGCAGAACGATTGCTGATCCTGGGTGATCTGGTATTCGCCGACGATGGTCGGGTGGGTAGGATCAGAGACACTGATCAGGCGCGCCCAGCCCCAGGGACAGCCAAAGCTGGGATCGGTAAAGGTTCCATACACTTCGTCGGTCGTGAGGGCAAACGAACGCCCAGGCACCTGCACCGCCGAGTGGCCATTGGGACAAGCCTTCGAGCAAGGCGCCGGATTGCCCCAGATGGGGCGGTTCGCCGGATCCGTGAGCAGCCGCAGTTGCGGGTTGGGCACGTTAGTAGCGATGTCGCTCGTATCTAGGACGAGGAACTCTCCGGCTTCCATGGCCAGATAGGTGCGGGTGCCGTCCGCCGAGACGCCCATCGAGTGGACGAAGAGGTTGAAGTTGTAGTTGGCGGGGTTGTCCGCGCCCGGGTAGCGGTTGTTCCAGTTGCCCTCCGCGACTTCGGTGATCGGGCCACCCTGGAACACCTGGCTGATATCGACGATCATCAGGTTGGGCTTGGTCGGGTCAGTTGACAGCGTGGGCGTCGAGAGGTAGAGGAGTGCCCGGTCATCGTTGTTGGGATCGACCCACAGGAACATCTCGTGCGGCTTCACCTTGACGCCTGCCTTTGAGGTGGGAACGTAGCTCTCGATGAACTGTGGATGGACGGGGTCCTTCAGGCTGAAGAACTTGATGTCGAAAGGGAAGGTGGTGTCGTTGCCCGCCGGGCAGGCGTGAATGACGGAACTGCAGCGGAAGTTCATGACCATCAGCAGCTTGTGCTGCGGCAAGACACGCAGTTCGCGCGAGGTGATGCCGACGCTGCCCTCCAAAGGCGGCCCGATCTCACCGACGACGGTCGGATTCGTTGGATCCTTGACGTCGACGATCAACACGCCAGGGTGCGGGTGCGGGCAGTTTGCACCTGGTCCGCGAGGATCGCCGACCCCACAGGTGCTCGAGCCATCGGTGCGGTTGCCGATGTAGATGTAGTGATCGAAGATCGCCAGCGCGGCATTCATGCCGCGATTGAAAAGTGGATTCTGTCCAACAAGCACAAAGTTTGACGACGTGCCGGGTGGGACACCTCCTGATCCGACACCAACGTCGGCGTGTGCGGTCCCTGATAGAGCGAATACAAGGGTGATCAGCGCCAGGGCGCTAAATAAACGACGCACCAGACGTGTCATGAATTTCCTCCTATCTGTGAGAACGCTCTCGACTGCCACAGTCCTCGATTGAGACGTGACGCTAAAATAAACTCATTTGGGGAGTAACCCGCTGTGATACAAAATGCCCCCTACAAACATATACGCTTCCAGGTTTCAGTGCTTCGTCTACGTGGCGCGTCCGCTGAGGAGTAGTCATCTTCTCTCATGCTAAATGCTTCCATATTGAAGTTGCGGAATAACTGCCTCAGACCAAGCCGCCGCAAGCAACGCCGAATCCGCAACTTTTCATTGGAAGCATTTAGACCGCTTAGCTACGCTCATCAGTGCCATTCAGAATCGCGTGCAAGCGATCGATTGTTTTGCCTGGCAAGGCTTGGAAGAGCAGGTCAAAGCCCTCCCATTTGCCCCCGCTGCGCGTTGGATGCGAACCCACTGGTATGATCTACAACGCGTGCGGGAAGCCGGAGTGGCGAAGATTCGCGAGCAGTGGCAGGTCAGTGGCAAGGCCGCAAACAGTGCAGGAGACTGGGTGGAAGCACTTGTTGACCTGGCCGCAGAGGTGGTGACCCACGACGCGCGCTGAGAATCAGTACCTGGACTTCGCGCAGAGGCCTCGCCGAGGTCTGTCGGGAACAGGAGTGGCTCGCTCCCCTCGAGCAGCAGCACCAGATGCTGCGCAAGAAGACCATCCGCCCACTCTACCGGCAGATCCACCCGAGCAACAACCTGGAAACGCTCAAAGGGGAAGGGCCAGATAGTGCTGCGGTCTCTGCCAGTTTCAGGTTCTGGGACATATTCAGTGTGCCAGGTTGCTTAGATGGGCAATCTCGTCCTGCGGAGAGGATCACGATTGACCAAAACAGTATATTCAGCTGTGTTTGTCTCTGCTGAATAAGCCGTCATTGTACGTCAAACCACTGTGTGGACGTGGTGGAAAGCATGGTTTCCCTCAATAGAGAGCGATGCTAGATAAGAGGGGAGCGGAAATCCTAAAAAGAAATAGGGTTATGTAGACAGTTGTCGAAGACAATCTGTGCTACATCAACCCGTTTTATGTAGACACTTTGCCAAAGTGTCTACATAATAAAAGAGATCCCTACTGCTTGCGATGTTCCTAAACGGAGGCAGATGAACTTGCCGCCGCAGCATCGCGTCTCTCAATAAGCATGTTGTAGAGACCAAGTACCAGGAGTAAAGAAAGTTCAGGTATCTCTGCGGCCTGCGGATATATTACGACGCGAGATTTGCGCGAGAAGCCACCAACTGAGAGTTGTACATAGGCAGTAGTGCCAGTAGGATCTGTCCAGGCTTTCTGTGTGCCCCAAAAGTTGACCTTGCTCCACCTGAACTCGCGTCCATCAGGGAAGAAGAGTTGGCCGCTTGTTCCGGTCCATTTGCGTTGATAGGTGGCAAGAAGTGGGCCTTGCTCAACCGCATAGATAGCTACCTTCAGACCAGACCAGCCCTCTTTATGCATGAAGAGTGTCCCTTCCGGGACGAGAGCCTTCGCTTTCGAGGTCCAACTGCTCATATCCAATGTCGCAAGGGTTGTCTTGTCTGGTGCGATGAGATCGTAACGTGCCTTCAATGCTGCGGTGGGAACCCAGGTCAATGGTTGTCCAACCAGGGAACTCAGGGAGGAAGTCATACGTCTCTTGCTCCTTTTTCTGTCAGCTAGAGTCATTATTTGGTAGAAAGGGATACACCTCAAGTATTACGTGTACGCCTATGCGGGTGTTGCACTTTTCGGCTCTTGGACACCATACACCCACGAGATACGCAACGAGGTTGTGTAACGAGGATTGATAGAGGGTAAATCGTCTCGAAACTGGCAAAAGAGACAAGAACTGTGTCTTCTTTACAAGGGAAACACCTTATTGCATACGTTTCCCAAGAAAGAAGATACAGAAAAGTATGACACACCCTTCAGTCCATGTCCAAATCACCCCAACCTCCGTTCCTTCCACGCCTTCGTGGCTAGGGGAAGTAGCCGTTCTGGCTCATGTGTTCAGCCAGTTGGGTCTGCAGAAAGCTATCGAGGAGCGGGTGCGGTTTGCGCGCGCTCGGATGGGGGACTACGAGGTGATCGATTTTGTCGTGATGCTCATTGGCTACGCCGTGAGCGGGGAACGAACCCTTACGGCCTTTTATCAACGCCTCCTTCCGTTTGCTGAGCCGTTCATGGCGCTTTTTGGGAGAGCGAACCTGCCTCATCCTGCAACGCTTTCCCGCTTTCTGGCGGCCCTTGATCAAGGGTCCGTGGAGACGCTCCGCACACTCTTTCAAGACGATCTGGTGGCACGACCAGTGTTCGCCTCCCCACCAGGTGGGGTGTGGGACCGACAGGGTCAGCATTGGACAGTGGTAGATGTCGATGGAACAAAACAGGCTGGAAGCCTTCGGGCCCTTCCCCAGACAGCAGATCTTCCTGCTCCTCATCGCCGCTTTGATCTGGTCTCTGCTCCCGGGTACCTGGGACGCAAGCGGGGAGAAGTCGTGCGCACGAGAACCACCGTACTCCAAGCGCATACCCATCAGTGGCTGGCCAGTTTCGGAAATGCAGGCAATGGCGATTACCGGGGAGAATTGCTGCGGGCACGAGAGGTGATCTCGAGCTATGCCACCCGGCTTGCTCTCCCCCTCTCTCACGTGTTGGTGCGCTTAGATGGCTTGTACGGCAATGCCGCTCCGCTTGCCGATCTGCTCGCCCCTGGTGGGCCTGGGGTGGTCGTGCGCGGGAAGGACTATCACCTGTTGGACCTCCCTGCCGTGAGGGCGCAGTTGCAGCTCCCCCCAGATCAACAGACGAGGCATGCCTCTCGTCAGGGACCAGTCGGGCACTCTACGACTGCCCGAATATTGCGCTCACGCCCACAGGACCGGTGGTCCGCATGCTCCTGGCTGTACGTCAGGTTGCGGGCTCTTCCCCTTCTATCGGCACACTGCGGAACGGGACGGTCTATGAACAGTTCTTCACCACCGTCCCGCCACACGCCTTCACGCCCGCTGATGTGCTTGATCTCTACCTGCATCGCGGGTCCTTTGAAACGGTGCTTGCCGATGAAGATCAGGAACAAGACTCGGACCGCTGGGTTTCTCATACGCCCGGCGGGCAAGAGTTCTGGCAAATCATCGCTCAATGGATCTGGAATCTTCGATTGGAGTTCGGGCTGCAGGTGTCTGCTCCCAGCATGCGTGTGACGGAATTCGCCTATTCTCAGCTTCATGAGCCGGTGAAGGCGAGTGAGCCGGCGAAAGCGGATGAGCCGGTCTGCTGTGGGCCTCCTCAATGGGCACGCCGATCCTTCACCAAAGGATTTGCCGGAGCCGATTTCGCTCTGCTCCCAGATGGAACGCTGCGTTGTCCGGCTGATTACCCGCTCTACCCGCAAGAGCGTCGAGCGGAGCGGGACGGCTCTGTGCGGGTGCTCTATGCCGCCCGCATTGGCCATTGTCGCTCCTGTCCTCTGCGCACGCAGTGTCAAGAAACCGGCGCTCCCATGAAACCGCGACGGGTGAGTGCGGTGTTCTGGCCACGGACTTCCACGACGTCACCGCCCGATGAACCGCTCTCCGATCAGCCAGCACCTTCTCGCCCGGTGCTTTGGGGCGATTGGGAGTGCTGTCATCTCCGGCGACACTGGTTCCATCTGTTGCGCACACAAACCGTTCTGCTCACCTTTGGCTCAGTTCAGCACGTGGCGCGAGAGGATGTTCCCCTCCCCGATGTGCTTCCCCGTGCCCAACGAGCCCATTGGCGGCTCAGTTGGGAGCAACGTCTTGCTCGCAATGCTCGCCTCCCTACCGCCCCACCACTTGAGGTCACCATTCATGGTCTCCCGGTCAGCTTTGCTCAAGCATTTGGCTTTGATGTGGTGATGGCTGCTTAACTCCTCGAAAACACCGCTCGCTTCTCTTTTTTCGGATCTCTTCTGTTCAATGTGCCTTCAATATCCTCAAATATCTTTTGATCTCTTCTTTCCACGGCACTTTGCCGTTTTTCTCCTTCATGAAAATGTCGTCGCCCCTCTTATTGCTTGCTTGCTTTCATCTCGTTGCGTATCTCGTGGGATACATAAATTCGCTTGCTACTCAGAGTCACTTGCCTGTCTTTGGGGACCTGCTGCGATGGACTTCTTTTCGGCGTACGAGACCTCCTTCTCATCTCAATGGGAGCGCATCAGCACTCGCTGCGACCAATGAGGCACTCCTACTGATTGGAGCGCCTCACCCAACCGATCGGTCATGCGTGCATAGCGCTGAGCCAGCCCGGGGAAGCGTGAGGCTTTGATGCGTCGGGAACACGAAGCGAGAGGACAGATCCACTTGCGTACCAGCAAGCTTCCGCACCAAACATCGCCCGCCACACGCGACATCAGCAAGGGTCCGCTGGTAGCGACTGTGGACCCGTGAACCGGCCGTTCCACACTGTGGGCAAGCAGCAGTGGGAGCGGTGGTATGAAGATGGACAATGACCGTCTGATCCTGCACCTCGATGCTATCAAGGCTCAGGGTTGAAGGGAATGCAAACACAGGAGAAAGATCGATGGGAAGGCCTCCAGATGGCTCACAGGGATTTCACTGCGGGCATTCTACCACAAGAGAACCTCCTCCGCCGAGCAAGCAGGCACACTTAAAGTGATATTGGTGGCGAATTCAAAAATCAAGCTCGTTTTGAACGAGAGTGGTCTGAACCGGTTCCAACGTCACCTGGTGGGAGGCCCTGAGACGAGCTTGTTTTCGTGCCATCAAAAATCTCCTGCCAAACCTCGGCTGCAAGCCATCGAGAGCCAGAATGACGTAGCATTGCGCTCTAAGACGCTCGCATGAGCATATATGTTCTCCAGAAGTCCGATAGAGGTGGTGAGAGTGAAGACAGAACCAATTGCGAAAGCCTTGCTCCGTGAGCCCCCTACCTGGAGATGCCGTCTTGTCCATTTTGCCATTCTGCTGGCGGCTTCTTGCTCATTGTGCAGTGGGCAAGCTGTCTCAGATAGCCTTGGTCTTCTGCGACGATAGCATGACAGAGGTGATAGACATCCTTGCGTCATCAAGATAGGATTACCATTGGTGGCATTTGATCATGCTGGCAGACTTCGCCATGGCGGATGCCGCGTCATGCTGGATGGCCCTTTCGTGCTTCCTGTTCGTGCTTGCCTCGTGCTTTTGTCACCCTCACTCGATTTCGTGGCTCTTGCGCGGACCGATTGCCCGAGCTCACTCTCACCTGGGGCTGTCCACACCTGTTCCCGTGCTGAGGAACTCTTGCACGAGATCGGCCAGGATTGTTCCACTCCGGCTATTCAGGTGAAGGCCGTCGCGATGCAGACGCCAGCCATTTCGCTGTCCAATCTCATCATGACTCTGGTGCAAGACAAACTGTCTGAATACATCGCGATAGAATGGCAGAAAGTCGAAGCTCGTGAAGGCACGTCCAGGAGAGGCGAGGATGAGCTCGTGCATCCGCTCGTAGAGGGGAAGGTAGCTCACCGCTTCCTCGCGCGCAATGTCCTTGAGGATGGTGCTGTACTCCTCAATACGTCGGTTGGCTTCGGCCTGGAAGGGAAAAGCCTCGCCAGGATCTTCCCCAATGGGGATCAGCGAGCAGAGGGCGATGGCTGCCTTCGTCTCGCTCTTGAGGCGACGCACCATGGCTTGCATCGTCTCGCGGTACCACTGCGGTGAAGGGTTCCTCGGAAGATGCTTCGTGAGGCGAACAAACTGGGCGTGTTTCTTTGAAATCAATGCCAGCACATCGTTCTCGCCAAGCAGAATGATCACATAGTCGGGATAGCAGTTGATGATAGCGGGCAGGCGCTCAAGCCCGTTGTAAGCGAGATCACCTCCCTCTGCGAACCGGAAAAAGCGAAAAGACGCGAGATCGGACCGCTGCGCCAAGTCTCGTATCCAGTCGTAGCTCCCGATGGCCGCAGTTGCGCTGGCTCCCAGACAGGCCACGACAGTTGTTCCCGTAGAAGCACTGGCCCCCGTCACGTTCACACTTTTCGTGCCTTGCAGGCGGCTTCTCCTCGCGAGTCCCAGGAACGGGCGGTACACCCACCCCAGAATGGTGATCATCCCCATCCCTCGTGTCTCTTGTCGGTTGTTGTCGGGTTTCTTCACACTTCTCCTCCTAGATGATAGTTATTGTCGTGCTTAGCTGCACGACGAGCACGGTCGCGCTGGCTCCGAGGCAGACCACGACCGTTTTCCTCGTGGTGTTACCTGCAGGTCTGCTCCTGCGTAAACTGCATGATCGCCTCCACGGCACGCTGATACCCACCCGCTTCGCGTGCGAGGTGTTGCATGTGCCTGACGTTTTGGTGGAGAGCTTCGTCGTCGGCGACGCGCTCGACGGCCTCACGTAGCTTGCCGACCGTGACTTCTTCTTTTGAGAGCGCGAGGCCCAACCCAAGTTCGGCCAGGCGTCGTGCCGTGACGGTTCGATCCAAAGTCTCCTGGGGGATCGCTACCATCGGCACACCATCATACAGGCTCTCCATCACACTGTTCACTCCGCCATGGGTGACAAAGACGCGGGCACGCGGCAGGATCTCCAGTTGCGGCACGTAGGCTGCGGGCAGAAAGTTATCCGGGATGGGACCAGGTTCGGCGGGGTCAAGCTGCCTGCCTCGTGAGAAGACGACCTGCCAGGATTGCTCCCCGAACGCTTCAAAGCACTGTTTGAAAAACACGGGCTGATTGGTAAAGAGACTGCCCAGCGAGGTGTAGAGCAGTGGTCGCTCGGCGCTCAGTCGCTCGAACGGAAACGGCACAGGTTGGTAGCGAGGCCGAAGTGATGGACCAACGAAGAGATAGCGTTCGTCAAAGGTCTCGCCTCTCGGCTGGAATGCCTGAGGAATGAAGACGATGTTGAGCGGCTCAGCCGAGGATGCCAGACTCACGTAGTTCACTGGCGCAACATGATAGCTGGCGCAGATCTCTGCTAGCTCGGCGTTTTCTTTGTCAATGATCTCGCGCATCTGAGCGAGACGAGCGCTGGCACCTGGCAGGTGGGCCATCAGGGAAGACACGTTGAAGCGCTCGTTCATGGGGTAGCTGGAATGAAAGAAGATCGCAGGCAGGGCAAGCACCCGGACAACGATGCTGGTCCAGGCACTGAAAGGGTCATGCACAATCACGTCTGGCGCATCCGCGCGCATCCGCTCCAGCACTTGCGGCAGCACCAGACGACCCTCCTGCGCCTGCTGTGGCTCTCTCGTGGCGAGACTCGGCTTGATCAGCGATTCATAGCGACGAAAAAGAGCCCCCGTTGCCTGCACGGTCTCAGACCGCTCCTCTGGCGGATAGTAGATAACCGTCTGCCTGCGGTTGACCAGGGCCTTCGCAATCGCCAGCGTCGGGTTCACCGGTCCAGAGGCAGGATACGGTAAAAAGAGGTAGGTTGCCATTTGGTTTTCCTTTCTATGCTGTGATTGCGGATGAGTTCGGCGCTTGTGGATCGACGAGCATCCCGGCCACGATGAACGTCACAAGGTGCTCGCGTGCGCGGGAGAGCGCAGGCTTGGAGGACACCTCCTCCTCCGGGAGCATCACCTGGTACAGAGGAAGATAGGCAAGATAGGACTGACAGATCGGGGTGATCATCGCCAACTGGAGCAGCGGAGTGAACCCGGAGCGCAGCAGCCCGGCTTGCTCTGCCTGCTGAAAAAACCGCTCGAACTGATCGCGATCCTCGCTCTGCAAGCGGGAGACGATCTGTTGGTACGTCTGCCAGCCCTCGGCCATCTCCCAGGTCAAGATGCGCAGAAAGTGGGGATGGTTGAGGAGATAATCAAACATGGTTTGTACCACAATGGTGAGGAAGGCTCTGAACCTTTGGGCAGGCATCACGCCAGCGTCATACTCAAACAAGGGGACAAGGACACGTGTCTGAAGGGCGGTCAAGTCTCGGTCAGTTCGCTTGAGGACCTCGGTATAGAGGCCGAGCTTATCGCCAAAGTACTGACCGATCAGGCTTTTGTTGTAGCCCGAGATCTGCGCGATGACATCGATGCGTGCCCCATCGTAACCGTGCTCTGCGAAGACCACTTCTGCCGCGTCCACAATCACCTGGCGTGTTCGCTCCGCATCACGTGTTCGTCCTGGTCTCGTCTCAGCTTCTGCCATGCTCTTCTCATCTCCCGTTCTGCATTCTCTATCTACTGACTATCTATCTGTTTAGATAATAACTGAGGAGAGGGCACAAGTCAAGAGAAAAGAGGGCAAGATGAAGGGCATGGCTTCTGTGTGATGATCCTGTGATATCGGTTGGAAGTGGACAGTTGATCGCCATGTCCTTTGTCTCACAGACGACCATCATTTGGGCAAATGAGTTGCAAATTTCTTGAGTGAGCCAACGATGATGAAGACTCACAAGATCTTGGTGGACTTGACCACCTTCATCCCAAGTTTGCCATCCTAGTTTTTTTGAGCGCGAGGCGCACCGTTTCATCACTGATCTGATCGACGATGCCTATTTTCTCTCCCCTTTCAATTCTAGATTGGTGAAGCAGTCACGGTGAACTTATGCTTCTGGTAGAGCACCCACATCGACAGGAGAGGGGTCTTCCACCATGCTACCAGCCATTCCGGTGCTGCCAGGATACCAAAGCTTCCGCCACTGGATCATTTGGCCAATCTCCTGACTCTGTGCGTCGACAATGGCACGGGCAACCCGCTTGATATCTGGATTGGTGCTCCTCATGAGCGCGACACTTGCCATGTCAATTGCCGAGGCATGGTGTGGAATCATGGAATCAATAAATGCCCGGTCAAAAGGGTGCTGCTGAGCCAGCTGATCTGGCATCAGCATCCCCGTGTTGGCCATATCCACCGCGTTCATCATCGTAGGCGTGTCCGCAGTCCCGTACAGGCGCTTTTTGAGATTCTTCAGTTCTTGTATCTCCCGCTGTTGCGAGGAGATGATGCTGCTAGCAAGCTGTTTGATCTCCGGATGCAGCCCTTTCTGAAGTGCAAGCTGAGCCATCTGCACCGCCATCATGTGATGGGGCACCATCATATCAATGAACCGCTGATCGGAGTACTGACCGTTCACGACGAGCCACTCAGGAGCCACATTGCCTGAAGCTGGCATGGTGGCTGATGCACTTCTCTGTGTTGAGGAGGTTCCAGTAGAACTCCCACAGGCCATGAGGAGCATGATCAAAGCCATGCATACCCCAGCGAAACCTACCTGCCTTCTCCAAGACATCTCTCTTGTATCACTCCCTCACTCTATATTTTCGTGCGCTCACTGCTACCACAATGTTACTTACCGGTACTTTAATCGACCGCTCCTCGACACCTCTCCTGTAAGTATGAGGAGGAAGCGTCATGAAAGCGCCATGAGCAGCGTCATCGATGGGAATCTCCTCCATACCAGTCCCGTTATATCGTTTTGTATCGTTGTATCACTGACCTTGACAAATCGAACAGTCATAAGCTATACTATCCATACCCCCCGGGTAGGGGTATGATAAAATCGAACATAGAGATGAAGGTAATCATCATGGCTACAGAAACTACTCGTCGTATAGATGAACGTGCATCCGCATCCCAGGATCAGCAGGCTGCAGAGAGCCGCGCCGTTCTTGCGCTGGAGGGGATGACCTGCGCTTCCTGTGCTATGCGCATCGAGAAGGGACTCAAGAAGGTACCAGGAGTGAAGGATGCGAGCGTCAACTTCGCTACGGAGCAGGCTACAATAACCTACGATCCATCCCAAACGGGACTGGAGCAGATGGTGCAGAAAGTAGATACAGTGGGGTACAAGGCAGTTTCCCTGGTCTTGCCCACATCGAAGCCCGCTATTCCTGAACCAGATAGCGAGTCTCATGTCACGCTCGACCTGGAAGGGATGACCTGTGCCTCCTGCGCCATGCGTATCGAAAAGGGGCTCAAGAAGGTACTGGGGGTAAAGGACGCCAGCGTCAACTTTGCTACCGAACAGGCGGCAGTTACCTTTGATCCGGTGCTGACCAACGTGGAGCAGATGGTACAGAAGGTGGAGTCGGTAGGATATAAGGCAATGCAGCAGGTCGCACGGGGATCGGCAGAAATAACAGGTGAGGTTGCAGCTACGATGGAAGCGCCTGCCGCTGCCATGCAGAAAGAGGACGAGCAGAGCCGACGCAAACAGGCGGAGATCCGGCGCAAGCGCAACCTGTTGATAGTAGGAGTCGTGCTGACGTTGCCCGTCGTGATTCTCAGCATGTTCTTTATGAATCGCTTCCCAGGTGAGAACTTTCTGCTGCTGGCACTCACGACGCCTGTATGGGCAATAGTGGGCTGGGAGTTCCACCGTGGAGCCATCAAGACACTGCGCCACGGCAGCGCCAACATGGATACGTTGATCTCGGTTGGCTCGACCGCCGCTTATGTCATGAGCGTGGTAGCTACATTCTTCCCGCAAATTGTTGGTTCTATTACCTTCTATGATACAGCGGCATTGATTGTGACGCTGATCTTCCTGGGCAAGTACCTGGAAGCGCGTGCGAAGGGGCAGACCAACGAGGCCATCAAAAAGTTGATCGGCTTGCAGGCTCGTACCGCCCATGTCGTGCGTGGAGGGAAAGAAGCCGAGATTCCTATCGAACAGGTGCGCGTCGGTGACGAACTGATCGTGCGCCCTGGAGAGAAGGTTCCTGTCGACGGAGTCGTGCTTTCCGGCAACTCATCCGTTGACGAGTCGATGATTACAGGTGAAAGCATCCCCGTGGAAAAGTCGACGGATGACGAACTGATTGGTGCGACGATCAACCAACGCGGGCTGTTGCATATGCGTGCTACGAAAGTGGGAGCCGATACAGTGCTGGCCGGTATTATCCGCATGGTCGAGCAGGCACAAGGGTCAAAGGCTCCCATCCAGCGTCTGGCCGATACTATCGCGGGCATTTTCGTGCCGGTGGTGCTGGTGATTGCCGCTTTGACCTTCATCGCCTGGACGATTGTCGGCAACGTCGGCGCGGCCAGCGCATCCAGCGGCATGCAGGGTGCCAGCAACCCCTGGATCATTGCCATCGTAGCGGCGGTGGCTGTGCTGGTGGTAGCCTGCCCGTGCGCATTAGGGCTGGCGACACCAACGGCTATCATGGTTGGTACAGGGAAAGGAGCCGAACAGGGCATCCTGATCAAGGGTGGTGAGAGCCTGGAGCGCATCCAGGCAGTGCGGGCCGTGCTGCTGGATAAGACGGGTACTATCACGAAAGGCAGACCCGAACTCACCGATGTGATTACCGCTCCCGGAAAATCGGGAGAGGAGATGCTGCGGCTGGTTGCCGGGGCCGAACAGGGTTCTGAGCATCCCCTGGCAGCGGCCATTGTGGAGGGAGCAAGGTCTCAAGGACTGACGCTTCACACCTATCCAGAAAGTTTTACAGCGTTAGCCGGGCGAGGACTGGAAGCGATGGTGGAGGGTCACGCGGTACTGGTGGGCACACGCCGCCTCTTCAGTGAGCGCTCTATCGCATATGACACGTTGCAAGAGCAACTGGAAGCCCTCGAGCAACAGGGTAAGACGGCCATGCTGGTCGCACTTGATGGTGAGGCTGCCGGACTGGTGGCCGTAGCCGATACGGTGAAGGTTGGTTCGGCGGAGGCCGTCAAACAACTACAGGTGCAAGGGCTCTCCGTCTGGATGATTACCGGTGATAACAAGAGAACGGCACAGGCTATCGCAGCACAGGTGGGCATTCCTGCCGGGCATGTCCTGGCGGAGGTCTTGCCGGAAGAGAAGGCCAACGCGGTCAGGCGCTTACAGGAGCAAGGGCTGGTCGTGGCTTTTACAGGCGATGGCATTAACGATGCACCGGCACTGGTACAGGCCGATGCCGGCATTGCAATGGGAACGGGCACGGATATTGCTATGGAGGCCTCGGACATCACGCTGGTCAAGGGGAACCTGAAGAGCGTGGCAACGGCGTTAGCCCTCTCGCGGGCGACGATGCGCACCATCAAGCAGAATCTCTTCTGGGCTTTTGCCTACAACGTGATCCTGATACCGACCGCCATTCTCTCGCCCTTGATTCCGTTCCTGCGTGAGAGTGCCCCGATCTTTGCGGCGGCTGCTATGGCAATCTCGTCGGTAACTGTGGTAAGCAATTCGCTGCGCTTGCGGCGGTTTGGACGATAAGGCGAGTAGCGAGCAAGGAAACGAAAGGAGGAAAGAAGATGCAAGATGATCGAAAGCTGGATGTGCTGAAGCGTCTCTCGTACATCGAGGGACACATTGCAGGCATACGCAAGATGGTGGAAGAGGATAAGTATTGCATCGACATCCTGCGCCAGACGCACGCCGTGCGCAAGGCGCTTGAGAAATTGGAGGCGATCATCCTGGAGGGGCACCTGCAGACCTGTGTTCCCGAGGGCATCAAAGGAGATCGCGAGCAAGAAGTTATCCAGGAGTTGATCCAACTTTATACGATTGCAGGTAATCGTTGAATGTACAGCATGTAATAGAAAGAAAAGGAATAAACATACCATGGAATCTACGACCCTTGTCGCACCCGACATTTCGTGTGAGCATTGCCAGCATGCCATTGAGGGCGCTGTAAGCAAAATGGAGGGAGTGCGCGACGTTCACGTTGATATTCCTACAAAGTCGGTGCATATCGACTATGATCCTCAAAAGGTCAGCCTGGCGAAGATCGAGGAAGTGCTCGACGACGTTGGATACACCGTTGAGAAATAGCCGCACGTACGGTTATTGAGAAGTTGCAGGAACAACTGAATAACAGCTTTGCGAGCTGGGAGTTGTCCCTGCACTTGTTTCATCACAACCTATAGACCGGGTTAACTCACACTCACGGCGGCTCTATCCATAACTTTGAAGATCTCGTATATGGCTCCTATAATTACAAGTGAAAATACCCACAGGGGGTATATGTTCCATACTATTCATCTTCATCGGTATATACGGTGAAAGGATATCAAGACAGTGGCATCCTACGGCAGCGATAAGAGTAAGATTTTGGCGCGCCTGCGTAGAATAGAGGGTCAAACACGCGGCCTGCAACGCATGATTGAAGAGGAAAAGTACTGTGTTGATATTCTGACGCAGGTCGCAAGCGTGCAATCCGCGCTCGAGCAGGTGTCGCTGCTGCTGATGGAAAGTCACCTGCGCTACTGTGTGACCGAAGCTGTCCAGGAGGGCAAAGGAGAGGAGAAAGTGCGCGAGATGGTGGATGTCCTCAGGCATTACACTCACCTGCAAAGGGCGGCCAGGAGAGAGGCCAATGGCGAACCCATACATGAAGATTTCTTCCCTGCTCCTGTGACACATAATGAGGAAGAGAAGTCCGGTTAAGCGAAGAATACTGTGCTAGACAAGACAATGGGAGATATATTGTAGTCAAGAACCCCTCCCGTAAAACGGGAGAGGCTTGTGTGAACAAGCTTGCTTGACTAGCCTGAGTGTAAACTACGTTGGGTGGGTCATGATACCTTGTGATGCCTACTCTAGTTGCAAGCTCTATCGTTTCTGATTAAAAGTTCTGATGGGTAGGAACGGTGCTGGAGACACAACAAGCTCATCCAACATTGGCGAAGAGTACCGTACTCCGAAAGGAGGTAGACGTTATGTTCGTCTACATGTTAAATCGTCACGGTCACCCCTTAATGCCCTGCCAACCACGGAAAGCACGATTGCTGCTCAAGACAGGCAGGGCCAAAGTGGTCAAAATGGTTCCATTCACGCTGCAACTGCTCTATGGGAGTGCTGGCTACAAACAAGAGGTTTCGCTTGGCATTGACGCCGGGACACAGCATATCGGCGTCTCAGCGACCACTGAGCAGCGAGTGCTCTTTGAGGCAGAAGTGCAACCGCGAACTGATATACAGGAATTATTGGCAACGCGCCGTCAGTTTCGCCGTGCGCGAAGAAGCCGAAAGACCCGTTACAGAAAAGCGAGATTCCTTAATAGAAAGAAGCCAGAGGGCTGGCTTCCCCCTTCAGTTGAGCACAAAGTTGAGGGTCACCTCAAAATAATTGGGTTGGTTCATAAACTCTTGCCAGTCAACAAAACAACCATCGAGGTCGCACAATTTGACGTGCAGAAGGTCAAAAATCCTGAAATCGAGGGCGTGGAGTACCAACAAGGGCCGCAATTGGGGTTCTGGAATACGCGTGAATATGTCCTGGCAAGGGACAGCCATCGGTGCCAATGGTGCAAAGGCAAGTCAAAAGACCCCATCTTGAATGTCCATCATATCGAGTCACGCAGGACTGGCGGAGATAGGCCCGATAACCTGATCACGTTGTGCGGGACCTGTCACGATCTCATTCACCGAACCCACCAGGAGCACAAGATCGAGCGCAAGTCACGCGGATTTCGTGATGCAACGCAGATGGGCATCATCCGCTGGTCCATCTACCGGCAAGCGAAGGTGCTCCTTCCGAAGGTATGTCTGACCTATGGCTACCTCACGAAGCATACACGCATCACTCATGAGCTAGAAAAATCGCACCTGATCGACGCTCGCTGTATCAGTGGCAATCCGAAAGCCGCGCCAGATGGTACATGGCATCTCATCAAGATGGTCAGGAGAAACAATCGGCAACTCCATAAAACCACGATCAGAAAGGGTGGCAAGAGGCAACACAATACCGCACCGAAATATGTGCATGGCTTTCGCCTCTTCGATTGTGTCAACTACCTTGGCACTACCTGCTTTGTCTTTGGCAGAAGAAGCTCTGGCTACTTCGATCTGCGCACCCTTGATGGAACCAGGGTCCATGCCAGTGCGAACTACAAACATCTCAAGCATGTCCAGAAAGCTTCGGCCTTGTTAGTAGAAAGGAGAGGCGGCGTTTCCTCCCTCAACCTAAAGGTGTGAGGGTCTCCACGCCGCATTTTTGATGAACCATCGAGTAATTCCTGGACTATTCGTGCTGCTGCTGACGGTACTTCTGGCCGCCTGTGGCGGTACAACCGGCAGCCCGAACCAGGTAAACGTGACACTTTCCGAATTCAAGATCCAATCAACTCAAACAAACTTTACCCCGGGCACAACATACCATTTCGTTGTCACGAACAACGGACACACGAATCACGAATTTATGGTGATGCAGCCAATGTCCGGAGATATGTCGATGGGCCAGATGGATTCGATGGCCCTCTATCGTGTTGATTCGAGTCAATTGCCACCCGGAGCGTCGAAAAGCTTCGAATACACGTTTCCTGCGTCCGCTTCAAAGCAACCTTTAGAGTTCGCCTGTCATCTTCCCGGACATTATGAGGCAGGCATGCATGAGGCGATTAATGCCAGCTCATAATCAGTGATGAGCAGAGGAGAGCCAGGAGGGAGTACTGCATTCAATGGACACCAACGTCACCGCCACTTTTGCCATCGCTGCTGTGATGCTCGTGCTGGCGCTTTTGCTGGGCTTTCTCGCGCTCGGCCTCGGTCGCTTCATAGGGCCGCGTCCGCGCCCTGCGGAACAAAATCCGCCACCCGAACATGGGGGTCGCACGGGCCATAAAACCTGGGTGCAGTTTCGCCTGCGCTACGCGGTACTCGCTCTGCTCTTCGTCGCGTTCGACATGGAGATGGTGTTCATGTTTCCCTGGGCCGTGGTCTATAAACAGGTAGGGCTGGTCGCATTCTTCGATATGTTCGTGTTTGTAGCCATACTGGCCTCCGCGATCTTCTTTGCATGGAAGGAAGGGGTGTTTGATTGGGAACGGTAGTAGAGCGAACAACAGGTACGCGTTCCCATTTGGCGCGGATGCCGCACCACTATTTTGCGATTGATGGCGGCAGTGGAGGGCATCTGCTGGCGGCTTTAGCGGGGTGCAATCCGTACGTGCGGCCGGTTGCCTCGCCTCGCCATGCCAATCTGCTCATCATTGTGGAGCCGATCAACCAGAAGCTGCTTCCGGCGGTAATTGAAGTCGCAAAAGCGCTCCCGCGCCCGGCTCACGCACTACTCGTCAGAACAGGGGAGAATAAACTGGATCAATTTCCAGGAATAGAGAGCACTTCTCTGGAGGAGAGCCTGCCGGATTCAAGACAGATTACAGCGAGTTCGGTGGGAACAGTGCTTGATGCAGTGCTGCATGGTGGGCAGTGGGCAGAATTGAATCCGCTCGACAGGTCAGAGTCCCAGGAGGAGACCATTCAGTTGCCGCCGAAGGAAGAACAGGAAATGGCGACAGAGCTGGTAGTGCTGAGCCTGGGACCAATTCAGCCGTTTACGGCAGGTCCGCTGCGTCTCTTCCTGATCTGTGATGGCGAGCAGGTTTTGTCTGCGCGGGTGGAGTCAGGCTATGCGTATCGCGGCATCGCACAGGCTATGATGCAGGCAGAGTGGCAGCGAGGACCTGTTCTTGCGCGCGCTCTCGATCCACTTGCGCCGCTTGTCTGTCAGCTTGCCTATACGCGAGCTCTTGAACAACTACAGGGCTGGCTGCCCCCTGTCCAGGTGACGATGCTGCGTGAAGCCGCTGTCGCACTTGAGCGCGTGCAAAATGTCCTGTGGTGGGGAGCGCGTTTTATGAGATTACTGGATGATGCATCCCTGACAGAACGCTTCTACGGACTTGCAACTGCGCTTGGCGAGTGCAGGTCGTTGCTCTGGCAGGAACCGCCGAAGATATGGATTGCGCCGCAACAGAATCTCACGTCATACAGTGTGGGAAGAAGCCAGACAATGAATCTCCTGGGACAGATTTTGAGGGGCGTAGAGGCACTGAGAAAGAACGTTGAGCAGAAGCGATGGCTTCTGTTACGCACTCGCGATATCGGTGTGCTGTCAGCCCGGAGCTTGCGCATTGCCGGAGTGAGCGGCCCTGTGCTTAGAGCGAGTGAGCGGGGCAACGGAGATGTACAGAGCCGACTCGTTGCGCGTCTGGATGTCGCAGTTGACGATTTAGAGCGAGCAATTGAAGTCCTGGCGGCCAGAGAGTTGACTTCTGCGCATGGAGCAGAATGGAATGTTCCGGCAGGAGAGACAAGCGTGATTGTGCAAGGGCCGCGAGGAGATATTGGCCTGCACGTGGTAAGTGATGGTGGAGAGAGACCTGCTCATATTGAATGGCTGCGTCCATCGGAGGCGCTCCTGCCCTTGCTTCCAGAAATACTTGCAGGACAGAAACTCACGGATGCCGAAACCATCGTGGCGAGTCTCGACCTGGCAATGGCGGAGGCGGATGGATGAATACGATTGTCCTTGCACTATTGGTACTGATTTGTCTACTCGTCGGCGCTTACGGTATGGCCGTGCTGCAGCAGTTGATCCTGCTGGGGCCACGCCGTGTCGGTATTGCTCTACAGTGGCCGATTGCCAATGCTCTTCTACTGCTGCGCCAGGAGGATTTGATGCCGCGTGGGGCAGATGGCTTTCTCTTTCGCTCCGCGCCGTTTATCGCGCTGGCTGTGGTTTCGTTGACAGTTCTCGTGATTCCCCTCGGACCCCATTTGATTGGTTTCGATCCATCGATTGGTCTCTTCTATTTCGTCGTGCTGCTCAGTCCTTTCGTGGTTTCGCTGATGAATGCCGGTTGGAGCCAGAACTCCAAGGAGGGGTTGTTCAGTACCTTCCGGGCAGCGGCTTACCTGGTCAGTTACGAGGTACCGATCGGCTTTGCCGCCATCGGGCCTGCGATGGCAGCCCAATCGCTTTCAACCCAGCGTATTGTCGAGACGCAGGCCGGGTTGTGGTATGTGGTCTGGCAACCGCTGGGCCTGGTCATTTATCTGCTGGCAGCCCTTTTCGTGACGTTTCGCCATCCTTTCGACAGCGCCCTTGCTGGAGATGAGTTGGAGGGTGGCGTGTTTGCGGAGTACTCCGGCCCTCGCTTACTGCTTTTCAAGATAGCCCTGGATGCCATCTACTTGATCTTGATGAGTATGGGGGTCGTGCTCTTTTTCGGCGGCTGGCAAGGGCCGTGGCTTCCCGGGCCTGTATGGTTTGTGTTGAAGACGTTCCTGCTGGCAGGAATCGTACTGTGGGCAGCACGTTTTCTCCCCAGGCTGCGGCATGACCAGATACTCAGTCTTTCGTGGAAGATTCTGCTGCCTGCTTCGTTGCTCAATATCACGCTCGTAGGTATTCTCACCCTGTTCATACCGGGAGGTGGTAGATGACCGGAATACTGGAGTGGATCATTTTTCTGGCGCTTTCGCTCATAGCCGTGATCACCGCCGCCGGTATGCTCCTCACGATGAGCATGTATCGCGCAGGGCTGGCGCTGATGGCAAGCTTTGTGGCGCTGGCCGGCCTGTTCATCCTGCTGGGAGCCGACCTGCTGGCCGCTATTCAGATCATGATGAACGTGGGCGGCATGCTTGTGATGGTGCTCTTCATGGTGATGATCATGATGGACCCTGGCGGCGAGATGATGTGGGACATGAAACGCGATATGCACATACGGGGTCTCGCGGCTTTCTCCATGAGTATGCCACGGGGCAAACCACCAGAAGAGGAACCATCTCAAGAAAATGAGCAGCATGCTGCTCAAACCGCTGACTGGACCTGCCCCATGCATCCAGAGATAAGTCAGCCGGACCCGGGAAAATGTCCGAAGTGCGGCATGTCGTTGATTCCACGCACCGGAATAGCCAATGGAGAAGCTGAGCATGAGGCTGTAACTCAGCCACAGGTATACACGTGTCCTATGCATCCTGAAGTGCGCCAGGATCACCCCGGTAACTGTCCGAAGTGCGGTATGGCCCTTATTCCGGCACAGGACCCGGCCTCAGCGGGTCAATCGGATAGTCATGAGGGTCTGTCTATGTCCATGCATCAGCAGAGTGATGAGCAAGATTTTCATACTATGCATAGCGGCCACGAGTTGAATACGTCGAATATGAGCGATGGGGATCACGAAATGAACAGGCCTGGCCATGATATGAATATGTCAAATATGAGCAGCAGCGACCAGCAGGTGCAGATGTCCGGCCATGACATGAATATGTCGAATATGGGCATGACTCCGCGCCAATACTACGACATGATGGTGGATATGGCTATGTCAACAACACAGCTTCCCTGGGCCATTGTGCTCGGTATGATTTCAGCATTGCTGCTGATCGTACTGGTGATCCTGACACCCTGGCCGCAAGCCGCTGCAGGTCCAACGCAGGATGCGACGAACGCTGTTGGTAACCTGCTGCTCTCACGTTACATGATCGGCTTCGAGGGCGCGGCTTTCCTGATCCTGGCCGGTATAGCAGGAGCGGTGATCCTGGCCAAACGTGAGCGCACACCCGTGCAGGAGCCCGAGGTCATGGGGGCCGGGGTGGCGAAGAGCAGCGCTCAAATATACACCTGCCCGATGCATCCTGAGATTCGACAGCAGGAGCCAGGTAAGTGCCCGATATGCGGCATGAGCCTGGTTCCGGCGGAGGAAACGTCTGGTTCCAGCGGGCAGAGCCCGCATGGAGGTCACGCATGAATGGACCCGGTCTTCTTCCTTACCTGATCGTGGGCGCGCTGCTTTTCGGCATTGGCGTTGTGGGCGTCCTTTCACAGCGCAGTGCTTTGATGGTGCTGATGAGCATCGAGATTATGCTCAACGCCTCCATCCTCACGCTGGTTGCATTCTGGCGCTTTGTCAAACCGGACAATTTTGATGCGCAGGTGTTTGTGATCATCATCTTCACGATTGCAGCGGTTGAGATGGCGGCGGGGTTGGGGCTGTTCCTGCTGGTCTTCCGGCAGCGTGGCAGTGCGAACGTCGATGCACTGAAGGATTTGAAACGATGAGCGGCGTGCAACTATTCTGGCTGGCCCCCCTCCTGCCACTGGCGGCTTTCGTGCTGCTTGCCGTCGGCCTGGGACGCTACGGCCGATTGGCGGCAGGATTGGCTGTGGCCGCAATGGCAGGCTCAACACTTGTCTCGCTGGCCGGGCTGATCGATGCTGCCCATGGCAAGCACGCCCTTGTCTCGATCCCCTGGCTTACTGTGGGAGGACGCCAGTTGCTGCTCAGCCTCTGGCTCGATCCCCTCAGTGCGCTTATGGCAACACTGGTATCCGTTGTGGGGTTGATCGTCTTTCTCTACGCCGTCAGCTACATGGCCGGAGATGCTCACGTGGGGCGCTTTTTTGCGGAATTCAGCCTCTTTACCGGTTCGATGCTGACGCTGGTGCTCGCGGCAGACCTCATCACCCTGTTTATCGCCTGGGAACTGGTAGGCCTGTGCTCCTATTTGCTGATCGGTTTCTGGTTTGAGCGACCAGGAGTGCCCGCGGCTGCATCAAAAGCCTTCTTTCTGACGCGCCTGGCCGACCTTGCCCTGCTAGCAGGCGTCTTGCTGCTGATCGGAGCAACCGGAAGCGGGCGTATCGATCTCGTGCTGGCAGCATCCACACAGGGAAAAATCGCCTCGGGTTTGCTGCTGGCTATTGCACTGCTGGCATTTGCCGGCGCTGCCGGTAAATCCGCCCAGATTCCTTTTCAGGGGTGGTTGCCGGATGCCATGCTGGGTCCCACACCCGTTTCAGCGCTGCTGCACTCGGCGACAATGGTCGCGGCAGGCGTGTTTCTGGTGGCACGGCTCTACCCACTCTTCCAGGCTGCCGGCCAATCATTGGCAGTTGTGGCCTGGATAGGCGCGCTCACATCGCTGTTGGGAGGTGCGGCGGCACTGGTTGAGAGCGACTTGAAGCGTACGCTGGCCTACTCGACCATGAGCCAGATCGGGTTGATGTTCGTCGGCCTTGGCAGCGGCAGCTTGCTGGCCGGAGTGCTGCTGCTACTGGCGCAGGCCCTGTATAAGGCAGCGCTGTTTTTGGCAGCCGGAGCCGTCGACCACGTCGTTGGGGGCACTGCTTTTGCGCGCATGGGCGGACTCGCGAAGCGCATGCCGCTCACCGCGATTGCTTTTGCTCTCAGCGCAGCCGCGCTTGCGGGTTTGCCCGTAACGCTTGCCTTGCCGCCGAAAGATCCCGTACTGGCGGCTGCCTGGCAAGCAAATACTGCCCTTTTCATCGCAGCCCTCCTGGCAAGTCTGCTTACCGCATTGTACAGCACGCGGGCCTTTGGCCTGGTTTTTCTCGGTACACCTTCGGAACCCGCACAGAAGGCACACGAAGCGCAGCGTGGACTGCTCATACCCCTGCTGGTAATGGCAGCACTGATTCCCCTGGGATTACTGGCAGATGCTGCCCTGCTCGGTCATCCACTCTCACGACTGCTTGGGGCAGGTATTCCAGATGTTCCCCTGGCAACAGCATTGGGGCTCGCGGTTGCTGTTGCCGGAGTTGCAGCGGGATTATGGGCGCGCCAGGTCTGGCCGCGGTTTGTGGTGTGGCCGGTGCTTGAACCCGTGACGAAACTGTTCACAGGCGAATTTGGTTTCAAAGCCCTGTACCGCGTCCTCACACGGCCTGGATTCTGGATAGTCGACGGGTCAGGCGTGTTTGATCGACGGGTATTTGATGCGTTTGCAGGGGTTTTAGCAGGGGCAACACTCGCGCTGGTGCGAGCGAGTGGGCGTTTCGATGCACAAAGATTGGATGCGGTGGTGAGAGGCCTGGGCAAGGGTATCCTTGCCTTCAGTCAAAGGGTGAGAGCGTTGCAGACGGGACGCATCGATAATTACTTGCTCGCGGTCTTCGTATGGAGCCTGGGTGTGGTAGCAATAGCGGTTCTTGCCGTGATTGTGCGATAAGGGAGTATGGATGTAATGCTGACGATCATCGCTTTTCTTCCACTGGTGGGAGTGCTTGCGCTCTACCTCGTTCCGCAACCGGCGGCGTGGCGCTGGATAGCCGTGATGACAGGTGCGCTGGAACTGGGAGTAGGGGTTGTCCTGGCTCTCCTCTTCAACTGGGGCAGTGGGAGGCTGCAATTTGGAGTACGTGTTGATTGGATTCCCACGCTTGGCTCCAGCTATCACCTCGCCGTTGATGGGTTATCGCTCCCGCTCATCTTGCTGACGGCGCTGCTGACCTTTTTGGCGTTGCTCTATGCATGGAGGCAGGAGCAATTTCCTCGCGAGTACTTCGCGCTGTATCTTGTGATGGAGACAGGCTTGATCGGTTTCTTCAGCACGATGGACCTGCTGCTATTCTACGTCTTCTTTGAGATCGCCCTGGTTCCGATGTACTTTATTATCGGCATATGGGGGCATGAGAAACGAGTCGAAGCTGCTCTGAAGTTCTTTCTCTACACACGGGTGGGAAGCCTGGCAGTGCTGCTCTCGATCCTTGCGCTGTACCTCGGGACGAACCCGCATACCTTCGATCTACCAACCATTATTGCTGCCCGGCCATACCTGGGAGCCGGGGTTGGAGCCTCGTTAGTGCTGCTGGGCTTCCTGGTCGGTTTCGGCATCAAGCTTCCGGTGATACCCCTGCACTCCTGGCTGCCCGATGCGCATACGGAGGCACCGACGGAGGGCAGCGTGATTCTGGCAGGACTGCTGCTGAAGCTGGGCGGCTACGGCCTGCTGCGGGTAGCCCTGCCGACGGTGCCTGATGCGTTCAACGCCTGGGCGGTGCCGATTGCAGCGCTGGCCGTAATCTCGGCAGTCTATGGTGCGGCGGTGGCAATGGCACAGACAGACTTGAAGCGGTTGATCGCCTTCACCAGCATCAACCACATGGGTTATGTGCTGCTGGGTGTCGCTGTCGCGGCGGTGGCAACAGCGAGCGCCGCTGACCGCGCGGCGGCGGCCAGCGGAGCAACATATCAGCTGGTGGCCCATGGTCTGGTAACCGGAGCGCTCTTCTTCCTGGTCGGCATCCTTTCTGATCGTACCGGGACACGCGAGATTCGCCGTCTTTCAGGCATCTGGACGGCGCTCCCACTCTATGGCTCGATCCTGGCGTTTGCCATGTTCGCCTCGCTCGGATTACCGGCCCTGGCCCATTTCGCTGCCGAGGTGCAGATCGTGCTTGGCACGCTGGGAGTCTATCGCTGGGCGGCAATTGGCATGCTGCTGGGCATCCTGGTGACGACCGCCATGTTCCTGTGGACGCTTCAGCGCGTACTGATGGGCAAGGTACCTCCCGAGTGGAAAAGGCTGCCGCGCCTGACGAAGAGGGAGCTTGCCACACTGGTGCCGCTGATCGTGCTGATCGTGCTGTTGGGCATTTTCCCAGAGCCACTGGTGAACATCATCGGTGGAGCGCTGCACGGTATGGCGCCCAGCATCTTGCTGAAAGGATGGTGAGCCGATGGGTATGCAGGGCGGTATGGAGTTGTGGGCCCTTGTGCCGGAATTGACGCTCGCGGGTTTGATCTTGCTGCTGCTCCCTCTCGGCCCGTTTTTACCGCCAGCACGCAAATATATCACAACATGGATTGCGCTTGTAGGGTTGGTCGTCGTGGCTGCAGAAAGCCTGCGCATGCTTTCCTTTCGGACGCAGCCCATATTCCTCGATACCTACGCGGTTGACCAGTTCGCGGTCTACTTCAAACTCTTCGCTGTCGCCGCAACCGCTTTTGTGCTGCTGGCGACGCAGAGCCATTTCCGCGGGCGACCACACGAGGGAGAAGTTCCGGCGCTGCTGCTGCTCACCTGCCTTGGCATCATGGGCCTGGCTGCGAGTCAGGATCTGGCGTTGATTGTCCTGTTCATTCAACTGGTGACGGTAAGTTCTTATATCCTGGTAGGTATCGCCAAAGAAAGTCGTCTGGCAGTGGAGGCGGCATTCAAGATGTTCCTCTTTTCGGCAACAGTGGGAGCGGTGATGATCTACGGCATGGTGCTGTTGTTTGGTATGACGGGCACGCTGCGCCTGCCGGAGCTTGCAGCGAAGTTACCCGCTATGCCCGTGGTAACGACACTCGCCGCGCTTTTCCTGGTACTTGCGGGTTATGGATTCGAGGTAACGCTGGTACCTTTTCACACGTGGGCACCCGATACCTATCAGGGTGCGCCCACGCCCATCGCGGGATTTCTGTCGGTCGGACCGAAAGCGGCGGGACTGGCGGTGCTGCTGCGCACGCTGGTAGTCGCTTTCCCGCATAACCTTGGGCACTGGGCAGAAATCTTTGCGGTGTTAGCCGCGATTACCATGACGGTGGGCAATATCTTTGCCTTGCGGCAGACGAGCGCGAAACGGCTGCTGGCCTACTCGTCAATCGGGCAGGTTGGCTATATCCTGGTAGGGGTGGCGGCAGCAGAACGTAGTGCGCTGGCAGTGCCCGGTATGCTGCTCTACCTGGCCATCTACCTCTTCATGAACCTGGGCGCATTCCTGGCTGTGGAGGCGATCGAGCGACAGTTGCAATCGGATGATATCCGACGCTTCGCCGGACTGGGAAGACATCTTCCCTTGTCGGCCGCTGTGCTGGCGCTGTGCCTGCTCTCGCTGGCAGGCTTTCCACCTTTTGGTGGTTTTATTGGTAAAACCTATCTCTTTGGTGCGGCTCTTGCAGCAGGCTGGGCATGGCTGGCAGTCGTCATGCTGGCAAACGTTGCGCTCTCGCTCTTCTACTACGTGCGTGTACTCGAGCCAATGTACCTACGTTCCTCAGCTGGGAAGCCGTTGCGGCGGGAGTCAAGGGGGTTGCGTTTCGCGCTCGTTGTACTGGGGATAGGTACGCTGGTGAGCGGTGTGCTGCCACAGGAATGGGTGCTGCTTGTTACTCATGCTTCATCGCTGCTGGCAGCGATTGTCCCCCATTGAATGATCAGGGCTCTCATGAAAAGATGCTCACCACTTTTCTCCTGAAGCCTGTGTGGGAAAGAAAGCATCAGATCCCTTACCTTGTAGAGCTTCTGCTGTAACCCCACCATGTGTATAGTAAAGAAACCGCAGGCATCCTCAACTACGGTTTCTTTGCTGTGTTGATCGTCGCTGAATTATTCATCAGCAACAATCATACTGGTACTCTAGTGGGCCACTTGTCACGCCCCTGGCCTTTGTTGAGCGCGAGTGCGCTGACGGCGAAGTGGGAGGCTCCTGTAAGCTCCACTGCCGTCGAGAGCATGTCGTCGATCTCTTGCTCGGTCCCGCTGCCTTTTGCGTTTGCCTCCCCAGACGAAGGGGGTGGGATCAGCGTTCCAGCCCTCGGCCGTCTCCTCCAACCAGTCGATAATTTGTTGTGGCGTGGTTGGATGTTCTCCATCTAAGGCGCGCCGTTTGAGAATGCGCTGGATCGACTCGCTCATATTGAGCCAGGAGCCGCCAAGAGCGGTGTAGAGCGGCATGATGCCCTGTTCACACAGCCACATCACGAAACTGGGTGTGTGGTGTCCACTCAAGTTGTCCAGCACCAGTAACAGACGCAGTGGAGGCATATCCTCACCGATCCTCGGCGCGATCTGGAAGCCCTCCTGCCATCGTTGCCACTGGGCATGGGTGTCCTCTGGGCTGAGTTCTGGTGGGGGGGGGAGCATAGCGAGGATCTGGGTCAATTCCTGTTGGAGCCAACTATGCAAAACGGTATTGGGACAGGTGGTGACGCCTTTGACGTGGACCTTGCTGGTCGCGGGATGAAACAGGGTGAGCAGTTTGGCTGTCCCGTTCTTGGCATATTCGTGGGGCTGCTTGGCAGGTTCTCCCGTCTTTTTGCCAATGCTGACCAGGATAGGGGATGGTCTGATAGGGGCCCGCTTCATCTTGTGTCCAAACGGGCAATCTCTCTGGCTCGGCCAAGGTGTATGCCCGCTCGATCAGGTTTTTTTCCCCACAGTAATTCATGCGCTGGCGTGCACCATTGTCCATGAAAAAGTGCTCTCCTTTTTATCAGGAGAGGGCAATGCCAGAGATCGGTTTGACGCTAGTGCTCCGAGCCTGTCCAACAGTATGATCCGGATGCCTCACAAGCACCACTGTCTGTCGCTCACCGGCATCGGCGAAGCACGTATGAGAGAATTTGATCCATGTTTGGCATCCCGTTGTCCTTATCCTCAACGAGTCTCCTGGCTCGTCTGCTCATAGAGAATAGCTCATCCGATGGAGAGTACACGCCATCGGCTAGTATTTTTGTTTTCTTCACGCCTTTTCCCCCTCCTCATCTACTCTCTATGCTCATTCTGAGCTCATCCAACTTTTTCATGAGAGCAACAGATCCTCACACACGTTCACGATGATCGACATCGACAAAGCTCCTCCTCAGACGGCCAGGGTGGGTGGACTGACGCAGAGAGCGTTGATGCCCATCTGCACCTCCAGTGTCTAACAAGATCGAAAGAGTCGCCACGTTGTCAGACACAAGAGATCTCCCTGTCTGACACCTTCTCCTTGAGCACCTTAGAGAGGAGGACTGCGCTCATCCCTCTCAGAGAGAGGATGACAACGAAGCGGCTATACAGTCAAGCCAAGAGATCATGATTGCCCGCATGGACAAAGCAGCGCCCCGGTTCCCCACGTCGGCAGGATATCGCGTCATAGAAGCCGAAAGCAAGCTTCACTTGACATCGACCTCTCCCTTATGGTAACCTCTTTATAGGTTAAAATAACATAGAAAGATATGACATATGTACGCAGAGATCGTGATACTGGCCATGTTGCGCCAACGGCCACAGCACGGCTACGAGATCAAAAAAGGCATCGAGCAGGTGTTTGGCGGGACAGTCGCCCTCAATAATACGATCTTGTATCCAACGCTCAAGCGCTTTGAAGAGATGGGAGCGGTCGTGCGGCAAGTAGTGCAGCAGGAAGGCAAACCCAATCGCCATCTCTACCACCTGACCGAGCGTGGCATCGCGTTGCTGCACGCCTCGCTGTGCGATTTTCCGCCTGAGCAAGCTGGCAATGAGGCCGAGTTTTTTACGCGCGTCGCGTTCTTCGAGTTTCTTGACCCGCCGGAGCGGCAGGAGATCCTCAAGAAGCGCCTGGCCTACCTGCAGGGGTGCCTGGACTATCTCCAGCGTATGCAAGAGATGGCCGATCAGGGGAACTGTGCTCCCGGCACGGGCATCTCGATGTCCAACGCCCAGCGCGTCCTCGCCTTTCATCTCCAGCGCGTTCGCCACGAATATCACTGGATTGCTACCTGGCTTGAAGAGCTGCAAGCCAACCAGTCATGACGTCACAAGACCTCCCACAAGGAGTGCCATTCGACAGGAAGGGGAAATGTATGACCGAACAACAGACGCTTCCCTGGGAACCTGGTGCAGGTGCTGCGCCCTTGCCACCGCTCG
>WNGQ01000854.1_pt1 | contig 31621 bp, 33 predicted proteins | sample 5407661 | NCBI WGS metagenome assembly WNGQ01 (sample SAMN13153382, study PRJNA577476) | soil metagenome | isolation source: 60 cm soil or saprolite under Garry oak tree replicate 2 | place: USA:California | collected 2016-06-15 | reverse complement strand
CCCGGTCCACCCAGGTGCCGCCCGCGTTGCGGATGTCGGTGGCCAGGGTAGGGAAAGAGGTGAGCGTGCGTCCCCGTACCACCTCGGCCTCGACCAGGGTCCAGGCGCCATGGCAGATCACCCCGGCCGGCTTGCCGGCCTCGACGATGCCCCGCACGAAGCGGACGGCGGCCGCCTCGCCGCGCAGCTTGTCGGTGCCGACCGTGCCGCCCGGCACGATGACGGCGTCGGAGTCATCGGCGGAGACCTGGGCGAAGGACTTATCGACGGTGAAGGTCTCGCCGGGATCCAGGTCGTTGTCGACGGTGCGGGTCGGCCCGGCATGCGCGCCGATCACGTCGACGTCGGCGCCGGCCTCGGTCACGGCCTTCCTCGGCTCGGTAAACTCGGCCTGCTCGGATCCTGCGGGGGCGAGCAGAATCGCGACCTTGCGGCCGCGCAGCGGCTGATCAGCCATGACTGGTCCTTCCCGGGTACGGAGATCGGAACGTGACGTCGCGGTCTACCCCCAAGGGCCATGGTCTAACCACAGGGCTACGGGCACGGCCGAACTCAGCGGCCATAGCCCTGCGTAGGCAGCGCGAGCCCCGCCGACGGCCAGGCCGCAGGCGACGGGCAGCGGCGCGGGGCCAGGACCAGGCAACGGCCGCGGGGCGTGCGCACAGATTTACCGAACGGCCCTCCATCTGCACCGCGAGAAGATTTTCGACCCGCGGAATTAAGGAGTAACCCGGCGTCTCGCAGGCTGCCGCCGGATGGGTGACCTCGCGATGCGGAGGGAGCAGGCCAGGACAGTAGCCTCGGGAATGATGACGGCGGCGGGCACCCAGGATGGTGATTGCGTCGCGGCCAGGGTGCCCAGTACGGCCCCGATGATGATGGTGATCAGCACGCCCACGCTGCGCTGCCAGTCCGAGGGCAGGCGGCGGGTGGCCAGGGCGGTGAGGACAGCGGTCAAGGTGCTGATGAGGTAGGTGGCGGACATCTGGCCCAGGCGGCGCACGGCCGTACTCTGCATGCCCATCGCGGCGGCCGCGAGCAGGAGCAGCGCCAGGCGCCTCGCGGTACCGCGATGGACCCCGGAGGCCAGCCACTCGGTAGCGAACGCGATGAGGATGGCCAGTTCAACGGCCAGGGTGACGGTGACCCTAAGGGGCCAGACCGGCTGGCCGCGTTCCGGGTGCCGACGAAGACGCTGCCCAGCAGGACGCCCGCCGCGTAGCCAGCCAGGGCCAGGCCGCCGTTGAGCACCAGCGTGGCGTCGTGCTGGCCGGCCGCCACGCCGAGTAGTGCCAAGTTGCCGGTGATGACGCTGCTGAAGACCTTGCCCAGGCGGAGGAAAGTAACCGCGTCCAGCGCGCCCGTGCTGAGCGTCAGCATCACGACCATGCCATCCCGGAACCCGGTCCCGTCCGGGGTGTTCTGGATGGGTCCGCTCACCGGGTGGCCTCCGTTCACCGGATGATGAGGGCAAACACGCCGCCCGGGGCAGGCCAGACCGAGAATGGTCCGGGTCACGTAGTCGTTCACCACGCCGCTCTGGAGACACTGGATCGGCCGAGAGCACGGTGGTGTCCTGCATCGGCCGGTCCGCAGCCACCCGGGCGGCGATCCAGTCGAGGATTCGCGGGGCGCTCACATGCGCCCCATTTTTACGGCTGGCCGCTCAGTCGCCTCGGCCGGTTACCGCGTCGCGGGCCTTGTCGGCCGCGGCCGCGACGGGTCCCGCGGTCTTGAGCACGCCCGGGGAGGGCGGCGTGTGCGGGTGCGGCCGGGTGGGAGCGGTCTTCTTGCCCTCGGCGATCTTGCTGCCGAGTTCGGCCGACGTCTCGGCTGGCAGCGCGGTGCGCATCAGCGGCCAGACCTGCGACTCCTCGAACTCGATGTGCTCGCGGGCGTCCATGATGAACTTGCCGAGCAGCTGCTCGAACTCGCCGTCGTCCGGGCCGAGCTTGTCCAGGCTGGCCAGCACCTGCTTGGCGTCCTGCTCCTGCCCGGTCGCCTCGTCGGCCAGCGTGTCACCGGACTCCAGGCGGTCCCGTACGGCGGGCCAGAAGTACATCTCCTCCAGCGCCTCGTGCCTCGACTCCTCGATGATCAGCTGCTCGGTCATCTTCTTGCGCAGCGCGAGCTGGTCCTCGGTAGCCCCGGTGGCCTTGGTCGGGCCCCGCTCGAGCTCGGCCAGCATGGCCTTGACTTCCTGGTGGTCCTGGGCCAGGACGGTGAAGACGTCTGCCATTGGTCCTCCTCTGCTGCCATCTGAAGGAGCCGCCCTCCTGCCCGCGCGGACGGGCATTAATCCTTCCCGGGCGGGTAGCCGAAGCGCCGCCAACGACAGGAGACGACATGACCGGATCTGCGAGGAACTGGAGGCAGTGACCGCGCTGGCAGGCGAATACCAGGTGCCGTGGGAACTATCCGATGTTGTCCGCCGGACCTACCGCCGTGCAATGGCCCGCTTCGGGCCCGCAGATGGGGAACTCCTGGCCGTGGCACTGCTCGAAGACGAAGCAGGCCACAAGCTGCGCGCCGCGCACAGCTGACAGTCCATCCGGCCCGGCTCACGCCCGGCCGCTCGCACCAAAGGGAGATGCCATCAGATGGCTGCTACGCCGGGCGAGGCAGCAAGTCCCGCCGATCGCACCTTGATCTATCTCGTCCGGCATGGCCAGACGCCGCTCAACGAATCCGGCGTCCTGCGAGGGCTGCTGGACCCGCCGCTCGATGAGGCCGGACACCAGCAAGCCAGGCGGCTCGCGGCCGTGCTCGGCCCCCAGATGCCCCGCGCCATCGTCGCCAGCCCGCTTCTGCGAGCCACGCAGACCGCACAACCCGTCGCCGACCGTGCCGGCCTGAACGTGGCAACCGACGAGCGCCTGCTCGACAGGGACTACGGACAGTGGACAGGCGCCGACCGGGAAAAAGTAATCGCTCAGTGGGGATCGGTCGATAACGCGCCTGGCGTCGAGCCGCCGGCCGCCGTACGCGATCGGGCGGTACGCGGCCTGACCGACATCGGCCAGCGCAGCCGCGGCGGCACGGCAGTGGTGATCAGCCACGACGCGGTAAACCGCCAAGTGCTGGTGGCATTCGATCCAGGACTAGGAGACCCCGGCACGCTCCCGCAAGACAACGGGTGCTTCAACGTCCTGGAGCTGCGAGGCGACAGCTGGACCGTCCTGAGCGTCAACGAACTGCCTGCCCAGTTGTAGGCGCGTCTGGCACCGCGGCCGGGCTACGCCCCGATCATAAGGCCGGCCTACGCGTCTGCCTCTCAGTGAATCGCGGACGCTACCGATAACCAGCATCGTGCGCTTGCCGCACTTCGGCTGCCTGCATGGCTTTGGCAGTGGTTCAGCCGCGGGGCCAGACATGCCTGCGCAACGGCTCATTTCTTGCGCGCGGCCGCCTTGCCCCCCTTGGCGCCCGCCGCCTTCTTCTGCGCGGTAGTGCCACCTTGCTTAGAGCTGGAGCCCGACCCCGATTTCTTTCCACCGCGGCTCGAGGCGCCGGGGCTGTTGGCAATGCGGGCGGCCCGGGACTTCGACATGCCCTTTTCCTTCAGCTTCTCGTACTGCTTCTCGTACTGCTTCTCGTTCTTGACGTTCGCAGACTTAGACGGCATCTGAGCTCCTCGGCCAGATCGGCAATATCCCATTTCGCCGGTGTCAGCTGCCCAGAATGGAGCTGGATATGCGGCACAGCAAGGCTGGCTGGTCCGTGACACCACCGTCCGTTCGGGATAAGAAGATTCGCCGGCACGCCGGGGACATCCGTCGGCCGCTAGCCAGAAACCGGGAGTACGTGATGGAGGCTCCGCTGCCGCAGGTAGCGCGGCCGGTCATGTATCACCACTGGAGCCCGATAACGTTCCTGCACTGGCGCTACCCGCCCGCCGTGATGCAGTTCCTTCTCTCTCCCGAGCTCACCGCTGAGAGGTCCGGCGGGGCGGCCTGGGTCAGGCTGACCTCGTTCTCATGGAGGGTCCGGGTGTCGGCGGTGCCCGCCGTTCCGTGGCTGTCGAGGTTCGGGGAGATCAACGTTCGCACCTACGTGCGCGACGGCCGCCGGAGCCTGCCTGGCGGGGTACTCCGGCTACCGTTGCGCGGCGCGTCTTTCCGGATCTTGACCTTGTCGCGGGCTCCGTGTGCGGATACTCACCCCGGCCAGCGGTAGATGTCGGCGATGAACCATTCTGTAGCCCCCTTGCTCGAAGCACTGGCTGATTACCATGTGCGTGACCGGTACGGCTTCACCCCGCCGGGGCACCGCCAGGGCCGCGGCGCGGACCCGCGGACGATCACCGCGATCGGCCGGGACGCGTTCCGCTCGGATCTGCTTGCCACGGCCGGGGTGGATGACCGCAAATCCTCCCACGGCTATCTGTCCCATGCCGAACAGTTGATGGCCGACGCGGTGGGCGCGGAGCAGGCGTTCTTCTCCACCTGCGGCAGCTCCCTGTCGGTCAAGGCAGCCATGCTGGCCGTGGCCGGCGGCCGCGGCGACCTGCTGCTCAGCCGGGACGCGCACAAATCGGTCGTGGCCGGGCTGGTGTTCAGCGGGGTCCAACCGCGGTGGATCCGGCCCCGGTACGATGAACGGCTGCACCTGGCTCATCCGCCCTCGCCGCGCCAGGTCGAGGAGGCCTGGCAGGAACACCCGGACGCGGCCGGCGCGGTGATCGTCAGCCCGACCCCCGTACGGCACCTGCGCGGACATCAAGGCCATCGCCGGCATCTGCCACCGGCGGGGCAAGCCGCTGATCGTCGACGAGGCCTGGGGCGCCCACCTGCCCTTCCACCAGGACCTGCCGACGTGGGCCATGGACGCGGGCGCGGACGTGTGCGTGGTCAGCGTGCACAAGATGGGCACCGGCTTCGAGCAGGGATCGGTCTTCCACCAGCAGGGCAGCCTAGTGGACCCGGACCAGCTGTCCGCGTGCGCCGACATGCTGATGACCACCAGCCCGAACGTGATGGTCTACGCGGCGCTCGATGGCTGGCGCCGGCAGATGGTCGAGCAGGGGCACGCCCTGCTGGACGCTGCGCTCGGCCTGGCCGGCCGGGTCCGGGACGAGATCGAGGACGTGGGCGGCCTGCACGTGCTGCGAGACGAATTCCTCGATTCCGAGGCCTCCCATGACCTGGATCCGCTGCACGTGGTCATCGACGTCTCCGACCTCGGCGTCAGCGGCTACGACGCCGCCGACTGGCTGCGCGAGCACCAGCGCATCGACATGGGACTGTCCGATCACCGCCGCATCGAAGCCACCCTGTCGCAGGCCGACGACGACCAGACCGCCGCCCGACTGGTCGCGGCGCTGCGCGCTCTCACCGAGCACGCCGCTGACCTGCCCCCGGCCAAACCCGTCGACCTGCCGAGTGCGGGTGAACTCCAGCTCGAGCCGGCCATGCTGTCTTGCGACGCCTTCTTCGCCGCCAAGGAGACCATCACCGCGGACCAGGCGGTCGGCCGCATCTGCGCCGAGCAGATCACGCCGTACCCGCCGGGCATACCGGTGATCATCCCCGGCGAGCGGATCACCGCTGAGCTCCTGGACTACCTGCGCACCGGTCTGGCCGCCGGGATGCAGCTCCCCGATCCGGCCGACCCCAGCCTCGGCATCATCCGGGTCGTCACCCAGACCGATTCCGATGCCTGAGGCCCGCTGGGCACCTGCCCTATCCACGTGGCGGCAGGCAGCGCCGCCGGTACCCGTGGCGGCGTCGTGCCGGCTTGCTGGCGTCGTGGGCTGCTCCTGGCGGGCGAGGCTGAAAGCCGGGTCGGCGCCTGGAGTGTGCAATGACGCGGCGCCCGGGAAACCGGGATCACGCCAAAGGTGCCGGCGCGGGTGCCCCTCAGCGGCGGCCTCCGGCTACTTCTGGTTGCCCGGCTGGTCCTGCCCGATGTGCTGCTCCGCGGCGTCAGCGGCACGGTCGATCTGCTCGTCGTGCTGATGGTCGGTGTCGCGCTCGGCGAATCCCGCTACTTCGTTGATCCCCTTGTCGGCATGCTCCGGGTGCTCCTCGGCGTAGGCCTCCGCCTTCTTCTCCAGGTCGCCGAACTCGCTCACGCTATCCTCCTGTCTCTCACCGGGCCGGGCCTCGCGCCTGACCGCGTTCCCTGCGCATACCCCGACGCCAGGCACCAATGCGCGGGCGCGTTCCACGAGTCAGGCCACGACGCCCCTTTACTGAGCGGTCCGCCGTCGCTACAGGGCGAAGCCTTCATCAGTGAGAGTCGTCAGCGGAGCGAACAAGGTAAAACGAGCGGCGTGAGCTAGGCGCCACCCGGGTCAGTGCCGCATGCATCCGGATGACGCAGCAGTCCCGTCGTCTGCAGGCAGCTGACGTATTGTCTGGTCAAGCGATGACGGCGTCGATTGTCTTCTTCACCGCGCTGGGCTGGGCAGGCGACCTGGGCGCATTTTTCCGGGCCTGCTCGAGCTTGGCCCCGAGTTCCTGAAGCTGCTTGCGACCCCAGGCCGGCCCGCACTTTAGGGAACCAGTCCTGCTCTTGCTCTTCGATGTGATGCGTGACGTTCTCAATGAGCACCGTAGCCTTGGCGTCGAAGCGCTCGGCGTCGGCTGACATGCCGGCTAGCTCCATGCACAGGACGTCGGCCACCTGGTGTTCTTCATAGGACTCGAGTACGTCGTCCTTGAGGTCGGGGAGCAGCGCGCAGACCTCCGGATACATCACCTCGTTCTCGATGTGGGTGTGCACCGTAAGCAGCTCGATCATCTGCCCGGCAAGCCTTCCTTTCGTTTTGATCGCCTTGATCTCCTCCAACACCTCGCAGCCCGACTGGTACATCGGCTTCCTCGAGGGAGCGCTGCGCCTCATGCTCGGCTGGAGACCGATTTCGCCGGCCACACCATCATGTGGAACGTCTTCGTTCCGGGGGTGGTCCTGGTCATCGCGTTCTTCCTGATCATGGGCTGCTACCCGTTCTTCGAACAATGGGCCACCGGCGACACGCGGCTTCACCAGGTACTCGACCGGCCGCGCAACATGCCGCCCAGGACGGCGATCGGCGCGGCCGTCCTCGCCATGGCCGCCGACCTCCAGCTGGCCGGCAGCGACGACGTCATTGCCTTCCACCTCAACATGCCGGTCGAGGACCTGGTCTGGGCCTTTCGCGCGGGGTTCTTCGTCCTGCCCGCCATCGCCTTCGTGGTGACCAGGCGCGCCTGCATCGCCTTGCAGCGCCGCGACCGGCACAGGCTCAGGCAGGGAACCCAGTTCGGCATCACTGCCGTGCGAGAAGGCACGGCCTACGCGGCGGTGGCCCGCCCGGCCTCCGGCGAGGAGCGGGCCATCATGGAGGCGCGACGGCCCGACGAGCTGTTCATGCCGATCCCGAGGCACCTGGTGCCGCTGCCGACCCCGCGCCGGGCACTCGCCCAACTGCGGGCCAGGGTCAACCATTTCTATGTCCTATCCCGGCTCGAAACGCCGAGCGCAGGTCCCCCGCCCGGTACGGACGGGCAGGCCAGTCATGCAGGCCCGCACGGTGGCGCGAGCGATCACGCATCCGGAATGGACGGCCAGGTCACCACACGCTCCGGGCGGGGAGAAAAGGATTGAGTGACGACTCCGTGGTCTGGCTGCAGCCGTGCCCGGCCAACCTCGCGACCGTGACTATCGACTGGACCGGGACGGCGCTGGCCATGGCGTCAGGGCCGAACTACTTGGCCGGCAGCAACAAGGTCACGGTGGTGAAGCAGCACGGCCTCGAGCCCCGCGAGTTCTCCTTCCGCAACGTCCCGCTGTTCGGCGCGGGCTGCCAGCACTTCGAGCCCAACGCGCAGCACGCGGTCATCGATACGGCGGCGGATCACATCCGTGTCTGCCTGGCCGCGCATTTTCCTCCGGTCATCGTCCTTCCTGGGCAGCCCTGCGGAACTGCTCCGCGCCGCATCAGGCCTGCTGATCGGCGTCGACGGTCTCTGCTGGCCTGGCAGAGCCGGGCGCCGTCAGATGATCCGCCAGGTCTGGGTGCGGGCCTCGAACACGATGAGCCCGCGTCGCTCGAACTCGCGCAGCCAGCCGGTCATCGGCCACCATCCCCACCGGCGGTGGAAAATGGCCGCGTTGCGCACGATGTCCGTCAGATGCTGCACGGGCGGATCGGGACTGGGATGGTACTGATGGTAGGCCCACGCGCCGCCGACCCAGGTCAAGGCGATGCCCCGACTGGCGGCGACCTGGCCGAAGTCGGTGTCTTCGGCGCCGTAGCCGATGTACTGCTCGCAGAACCCGCCGAGCTCACGCCACAGCGCCGCGTGGACCGCGAAGGACAGGGACCAGAACAGGGCGTGGTCGCCGCCGGCTAGCGCGCCGGTCTCTGGCGGTACCGGCCGGGCCGGATGCGGACGGCCCAGCTCAGGCAGCGATGAGAGCCGGTAACCGGAGTGGGGCGGCGGCGGCAAGTAGGTAACGGGGCCGCAGAGCAAGCTGGGACGCATCTCCTGGGCTGCGTGCTGCGCGTAGCGGGACACTAGCATCGGACCAGGTACGCAGTCCACGTCCAGGAATATCAGCAGGTCAGCTCCGGCGCTCATGGCCTGCTGCGCGCCGAGGTTTCTGGCGCAGGCTAGCGGCAGCGCGCCGGCCTGGCGCGTAGTTTCGACGATGTCCACCCGGGGTGCCCGCTCGTCGAGCAGGTTCCGGACCGCGCCATCCTGCATCGTCACCACGATGTGCCGGTCGGGGCGAAGCGAGCCGGCAAGCAGCCCTCTCCGTTGCAGCTGCAGGTGCGAGTGGCGTCCAGCAACAGGCGTTATGACGGCGCAGCGCATCGGATGCCGGGTCCTGTGGTATGGACAGCGACGGACTGGATAACCTCAGCCGCGGCCTGCGCTCCCGTTCCCGGAGACCAGTCGGCCCAACGATCCCCGCTGAGCTCGGCGGCAGCGCTTAGCAGTCCGGGCCAGCGTGCGGCCTGCGGCCACCGGTGGGCTACGATCGCAAGGCCGGTCCGGACCAGCGCGCGAGCGGTCATCAGCTGCTCGTCATGCGGCCTGGCCTGCGGTACGACGACGGCGGGCTTCCTGGCCGCCGCGACAGCGGCGAGGGAGTTCAAGCCGGCGTGCGTGACTACCACATCGGCTCGGCACAGTGCCGTCCATGGATCCGCTGCCCACCGGCCGGTCGCCCCGCCCAAAGTGGTCCACCTCCAGCCGGGAGTAGCGGCCGCCGCTTGGTGGAGGTCCTGGCGGGTGATGCCGGATCCCCCGCCACCCAGCAGCACGAGCACCGAATGCTTACGGCTACCGGTAACGGGCTGCGGGACGCGATCATCGAAGCGCGAGAACGCGCCCACGTGCCTGATCTTGTCGCCCCACGAGCTGTCGCCGTCGAGCAGGATGCTGGAAACCGAGGCTGGCCACGGCGCGAGAATCGTCTCGGCGAGCGTGTAGCAGAGCCGGTGCGCAGGATCACGACGCCTGCCAGGCAGCACAATAGTAACTACCGGTGTCCCCATCAACCGAACGAGCGCGGTTACTTCAGCCGAGACGTCGACGACAAACACCGAAGGCGCGACGTCCTGGATCCACTGGGCGATCACGGCCATCCGGTCACGCAAGCCGCGGTGTCCCAGCGGCGCCCAGTGCAGCTGGCCGTTTGCGGTTGGCTCCAGCTCCCCGGCTTCGCCGTCGTCGCGCGGGAGCGTAAGCCATCCGCCGGGCCAGCCTGGCGGTCGGGGAAGCGATGACAAGACGGTGACTTCGTCGGTCAGCCGCGCGGCGATGCACCGCGCCGTTTCGACGTGCCCTTGGCCGAAGTGGTGCGCGTAATAGCCGATCACGCCGCTACCTCACGATAGAGGGCCTCGTACTTGGCGACCATTCGATCTGCGGCGCAATGCGCGACGGCATGCGCCCGCGCATCGGATCGTGACAACCGCACCGCCGTGCGCAATCCCGCCGCGAGCTCACCGACGTCGTCAGGTGTCGCCAGTACCGCGCAGCGCTCGTCGAGCAGGTCAGGCAAGGCGCCGCGGGCGAACCCCGCCACTGGCGTACCACAGGCGAGCGCCTCGGCCGCGGCGAGGCAATACGGTTCGTCCCAGCGCGGGGTCACTAGGCAGGCGCTGGCCCGGCCCAGCTGCATGGCCAGCTGATCATGAGTGAGGTGGCCGAGATAGCGCACAGCGCCACCGAGCAGCGGCTTCACACATGTCGCGAAGTAGCGGGGGTCGAGGACAGGGCCGACCAGGTCCAGCGGCAGCCCAGCCTCCCGGGCAGCCAGGATGGCCAGGTCGGGGCCCTTCTCGGGCACGATCCGGCCCGCCCACAAGACGGGCCCCCCACCCGGCCCCGGCCGCCACCTGGCCAGATCGACACCATTGCTGATAACCCGGATTTTCGGTATCGCGTGCCGCCAGGCCAGCGCGGTGTGTCGGCTCACCGCAGCGAAGACCACCGGACATGGACCCGTCTGGATAGCCGACTCCAGCCAGGGCGTGGGCGGCGTGTGCAGGGTGCAGATCATCCGGACCAGCAGCAGGCGCGCCATCGCAACGGGCAGGTAGTGCAGGCAGTTGTTGTGGATCACGTCAAAGGCAGTCCTGCCCTTTTCGGCGAGGTCGATCATCAACTGCAGGTAGGCATGGTGCTCCTCGAGCCACCAGTCGGCTGGCATGCTGACGTCGGCGCGTGCGTCGGCGCTGATCCGCGCCTGGACGGGCCTCAGCTCGCTCACGCCGAGTTCGGGATCACAGCCCGCGGCGGCGAACACGGTTACCTCGTGTCCGTGGTGCTTCAGCCCCCTGGCCAGGGCCCAGGTATGTGCCTCCAGGCCGCCGGCGAACGGTTGCCTGATCGGAAAGCGCGACGAGGCGATGAGGGCTATCCGCACCGGCTCATCCCAGTACTCTCTCGTACAGCCGCCGGTGCTTCGCCGCGACCTCTAGGCGCTCGCGCAGCCTGTCCTCGGGACGAGCCTGCCAGCGCGGTCTGCGCTCATAGGCATATAGCACGGCTTCCTGGAGGGGCCGGACATCGAAGCCGGACTCGTCGTGCCGATAGGACAGGCATGGCCGTTGCTGGCGAAAATATCCGCAGGTCGGCGCGATTACCGTGGTCCCGAGGTCATGGCAGGCTTCCAGCCACCCTGAATGGGTGCCGAACCGGTAGGGCAGCACCGACACATCCAGGCTCTCCAGGTAAGCCCACAGTTCCTCGTCGCTGAAGCAGTCGTGAACCCGCAAATCGATCTCCGCGCGCGCAGCCGCGCACGAGAGGTAGCCGACCAGCTCCCGGTCATGCCGGAGACCATCCGGGTCGAAAACATCGTGGTGGATATCGACCCGCAGCTTGCCGCCGGGCAATGTCGCGACGACCTCGGCCAGCGCCCGGATGACCGGTAGCGGGGCCATGCTTGCCCGCACGCTCTTGGCATGGACACCGATTACGAACGACGGACCCGAAGCACGGGGCCGGGTGGGCCGGTCCAGTTCCACGACATGGGGATGCGGAAGCACAGTTGGGCGGCGCCCCCAGCGCGCCGCTACTTCCGCTGCCGCGCCGGCCGTGAGCGTGATGAGGCCGTCGGCTTGCGGGATCAGGACGTTCAGGTGGGCATCATGGGCCTGGGAGTCGGGATGGTGTGGGTTCCGCAGGTCATGGACGGTATAGACCAGCGGTTTCCGGACTGCCCGCAATGCGCGCACCAGCGCCCCGAGGCGGTCGTCGTCCTGCGCGTCGAAGCCGAACTGCACATGGAAGACGTCGAACTCCTGGTGATGGTCCAGCACCCACGCAGGCGACAGCATGGCGGGAGGCCACCACTGGCCGGTCGGCACGTCTGGTCCCGGCGGTACCGGGTCATCGAGCCGTACCACTCCGTCGCCGCCGGACGGATCTGCGAGGTGGCGGACGTACACATGCCCAGCGGGCACCGAGGCCACCCGGATCAGGCCGGAACGGGTGCGGCCAGTCGGCCGCACGGCTGCGGGAAGGGTCATCTCGGCTGTTCCGGCTTACTCGGAACCGGGTGAGCCGGACAGGCTCGCGTCTGGCCGGTCATCGCGTGCGCCCGGCGGCGCCGGCCCTTTCCGCGATGCTGGCCTGGCCCGGCCAGAATCGCAGCTGGGCGCAACGGGAGATACGGCCCGCGGCGGAGTGCTCGTCCAGGCCCTCGGCCACGGCGCCGACCAGGCCGTCGCACACGTTGTGCAGCCCGGCGACCTGATCGCCGTAGTCCACCGCCCTGCAGCCAGTGGTCTTCTCCGTCGCCATAAGGAACCCCCGCGCCGTCGTCCTATCGAGTGGCGCGGCCCCCTACCCCGTCTACGGCCTTAAAACACATCCGTCCGACCCGGCCACTCTTTACCGCTTTTTCGCTCCGGCGTGGATTTATGACGGCGCGCCGGGCGGACGCGGCCCCGGGAACAGCAGACGGGCGGCTGGTGCTGGCCGCGGACGTGAGCAACTGGCCGCGGCCCGGCGCGGCGACCAGCCCGGAGCGGCTGTTCTGCCACGTTTATGGCCGCGGGAAGGGCCAGGCGCAGATGATCCCGGGCTGGCCGTACTCGGTGATCGCGGCGCTGGAGCCGGACCGCACGTCCTGGACCGCGGTGCTGGACGCGGTACGGCTGGGTCCTGATGACGATGAGACCGAGGTGACCGCCGGGCAGGTCCGCGAGGTCATCACCCGGCTGATCGCGGCCGGGTACTGGCGCCAGGGTGACCTGCCGGTCCTGGTGGTCTTCGACGCCGGCTACGACGTGACCCGGCTGGCCTGGCTGCTGGCGGACCTGCCGGCAGAGTTACTGGGCCGACTGCGCTCCGACCGGGTGATGTGGCTGCCCGCGCCGCCGCGTCGGCCCGGGACGAACGGCCGGCCCTGCAAGCACGGTCACGAGCTGGCGCTGTCGGGCCCGGCGGCCTGCCCGGACCCGCAGGTCACGACCCGCACGGTGACCACCCAGTACGGCACCGCCATGGCCGCCGCCTGGGACCGGGTCCACCCCTGGCTTACCCACCGCGCCGCCTGGCTGGACCATGACGGGCCGCTGCCGGTCATCGAGGGGAGCACACCTTCTGGCTGTTCAAGCAGGTCCTGGGCTGGACCGTTCCGAAGATCCGCGGCCGGGCTGGCCTGACAGGATGACGGCGAGTTCGTCGCCGTGGAATTTACGGGCTTCGGTCAGGATCTGGTACAGGCAACGAAGCAGGTGCTGGCCGTGGTCGGGCAGGTCCTCCCAGATGTGCGCGCCAGTGATCATCACCAGGTCGCCGGTGACCTTGACCGCCTCGCGTACCTGCGCCGCGGTGTCCCCAGGAGCAGAGTCGGCCAGGTCGGCGGCGGGGATCTCAATCAGGTTGCCGTAGCACGACACGCCCAGGTTTTGGTACAGGCGGCCGAGGGCGGTGGCAGCACGGGACTTGCCGGTGCCGGGACCGCCAGTGAAGACGAGGTTCTTCCAGGTCGGCCGGCTGATCGCGATGCCAGCCTTCCGGCGGGCCTGCTCAACCTGCAGCACGGTGATCAGCGGCGCAAGCTGCCCGGTGACCACCTCCAGGCCGGGGAGCGCGGCCAGGCCGCTCGCGTCCAGAACGGAGGTAGGGTCTAGCAGTGTCATCGTTCCGCCCAGCCTTTCTACCCCGGCTGTGCTCGTCGTGACGGCAACGCGAAGCGAATCTACCGCTCGCCGTGTGATGTCTCCAGGGGAACGCAGGACTCACCCGCCCGCGGCCGCCGTTCGTGGACTCAGCTCCAGCTGACCAGACGCAGGAACCGCAGCGCTCCTCTCTGCGCCGATGAGGCGTCTGTCGCTGAGGGTCAGGCGAAGGTAGGACCATCGGGACTAAGCTGCCTGCTTGCCGGCAGTGTGCAGGCCGGGGCTGCCTTGCCGGCTGCTCTGACCTTCCTGGCCCCCGGAGTGATGCGCATGGACGCGGCTTATTACGAAGACCTGGCCGGACGGCTGTACGGGCTGCTGATCGGCCTGGATGACCGTATTAGCAGCGAGCAGGCCCGGCTGCTCCACCACTTCATCGACGTCGGCGAGTACGGCCTGGCGCTGGAGGAGATCGCCGGCACGCTCGCCCAGGACGCGATCGCCATCACCGGGCAGGAACGCGGCGACATGCTCGCCCTGGCCGACCGGATGAACCTGGACGGTGGCCTCGTCCCGCGCGCACTGGCAGTCTGCCCGGAGACAGATGGCCACGAGCGCCGTTCAGCGTGACCGCCAGCGCTAGTTAACGACGGCTCCGGCTGGACCTCGGCCGCGGCGGCTACCTCCCAGCCACTCAGGTCATCCCGGGCGGCGGTGCGGAAGGCATCCCAAGCGACCGTCAACGCGTCGGCCACATCGCTAGTCACGACCGTGAGCACGACGGTCACCCGGACATAGTCGGCGCCCCGGCGGAGCTCCGACGCGACCTCCGCCGAGGCGATCGCCGGATCGACCGGATCGGCCAGGGCGCGCTCGAAGTCCGCGCGGACCGCACCCCAGGCCCGCCACCCGCCGCGGCGCGGCATCGTGAGCCGCACCGCGTAGCGTCTCTTCCACCTGCTGGCCGTCCCCCTCGGCATTTCTTCATGATCACATAACGCCTCTGACCTGCGAGATCCCGGGAGTGATATGTTCGCCAATCACTGCAGCCAGCCAGCACTGTCATCGAGGACACATCTCGCGTCAGCCAGCCCGGGCACACGGCGGTGCCGCACCTGCCATCTCGTTGTTGATCATGCGCGCCAGTGCGTTCAGCGCCTCGTTGGAACCCCTGACTCCGCTGCTGCGCAACGCTCGCCGTGACACGGGCTTCCCGGTCGCGGCGAGCCTGCGGGCGACCATGAGGGCCTGATCCACCTGTGGCCGGGAGGCCTGGAAATCAGGTCCCGTGACTCCACGGCCGCGCTGCCGGTCCGCTGTCTCGCCGTCCTGGTCCCGGATCGGGAACCGGCTCCGGTCCGGCTCCGGTTGCCTGCGGCCTGGTCTGCCTCGGTCCTTGGAAGACGGGGACAGGGACCGCAAGGTCGCTGGTGGTCTGGTCCGGCTGTCCGGCGCATCGGCGGCCGCGGCGTCGGCCCGGAGCATATGCGCCAGCGCGGTCCCCATGCCCAAGACCAGGACCGGCAGGCAGGACACGACGGTGGTGACGCCCACGGCGCCCGCGTCATCCCGGCCTGGGCCATCAGGTGGTAGGCGCCCTGCCCCGCCATGCCCAGCGCGAAGGAACAGATCGCCGACCACTTGGCGAACCGGCGCGTTCGCGCGCTGATCGCCAGGTCACGGGCCAGCCAGGCCCGCAATGCGTAGGCCGCGTACGCCTCGACCCCGATCGGCAGCGTGATGGCGGTGTCCAGGTGGAGCGAGGGCCAGATTCCCGGCAGCGGGCGGACCAGCCCGAAACCGGTCTTCTGCGCGATGCCGACCCAACCGGACCACACCTCGGCCGCAGCCGGGGCGGCCAGGACCAGCAGCGGCCAGGACCGCACGGTCCGCGTCGGCCGCGCGGTCGCTGCGGACCCGGCCGCCGCGGTTGGTCCGGCGGTCCGGGCGGGAGATGGACCAAGCGATCCTAGGTCCTCCCGGCGCGGCTCCCGCCCACGCTCAGTGCCGCCACGCGAATCACCACCCCTCCGGCGTCGCGAGAGGATGCGGCTCGCCGGTCAGCGCGGTCAGCGCGGCAGCCACCTCCGACAGACTGGCCCGGACGTAGGTCGATGTGGCGCCGACCTCACCGCCGCCTTCGGCGTGGCCAGCGTAGGCGCGGGCGACGGCGTAGCCGAAGTTCCGAACTGCGTCAGCGTCGTGTGCCGGATCCAGTGCATGCTGACCTGCTGCGATCCGCACCCACAGCAGGTGCGGCCAACACGGGTCCACAGGTGGTCATACCGGCGGCTGGTGATCGGCCGCCCGTCCGCGTAGCGCAGCAGTTGCCCGTCCGGCGGGGCGTACCGCTGCTGGCCGTGCTGGACCAGGCGGGCCATCAGGGTGGGCGAGACGGGCTGCCAGCGGACCGTCTCGCCTTTTTCGCGCAGCAGGATCAGGCACTGGTCCGGGTCGAGATCAGACGGGCGCAGGGCTAGGGCGCCGCCGCGGCGGCAGGCTTCTCCAGGCGTCCCCAGCCTGTCGTACGACGTTGCATGAACCGATCCCGAGCGGTGTTTGCGGCGTGTCACCTTGGGTGCGGCGGTCGTCGCTGATAGTAGTTCAGGTGGTTCGGCGGGATCGGGGGATCAGGGATGCGGGCGTTTCCGGTGAGGCTGCCGTCCGGGGCGCGGTACTGGACGGTGCTGGATGAGGATCTGGCCGTGGTGAGCGTCGCGGACGGCTTCTTGCGGCAGGTCCGGTTCGGCCGGGATGGCGCGGAGTCGACGACGAAGAGCTATGCGCATTCGATCGCGTTGTTCTTGCGCTGGTGCGCGCGGACGGGCCGGAGCTGGCAGGCGGGCGCGGAGCAGCTGCCGCTGTTCATGGGCTGGCTGCAGCATGCCGGCCCGGCCGTGTCCGGGGCCGCTGCGGACGAGCCGGGCGGGGCGGTGATGGCTGGCCCGGGGGCGGCACCGGCCCGGTCGGCCAGCCGGGTGAACGGGGTGCTGACCGCGGTGCGGTCGATGGTGGTGCACGCGGTCGCGGCCGGGCAGGCCGATGGCCGCCTGGTGCCGCTGCTGTATGAAGTCGCCGGTGACCGGGACCTGCCTGCCGCCGCCCGGGACGCTGACGGGCGGATGGCGTGGCGGCTGCGGGCCCGGCACCGGCTGCACGAGCCGGAGGCGCCGGTGGACCGGGCCTCCGATGAGCAGGTCGTCGCGCTGGTGAAGGCGTGCCGGTCCGCGCGGGACCGGCTGATCGTGCTGCTGATGGCCCGGGCCGGGCTGCGCCGCGGCGAGCTGTGCGGGCTGCGGCGCAGCGACGTGCACCTGGTGGCCGATTCACGCCCGCTGGGCTGCGGTGTTGCCCGTGCGCACCTGCACGTGGTCCGCCGTGAGGGCAACCCGAACGGGGCGTGGGCCAAGTCCCGGCGGCAGCGGGCGGTGCCGCTGGACTTCCTGGTCGTGCAGGCGTTCGACACCTACGAGCTGGAGCGGATGAGGGTGGCGGAAGCCGCGGGGAGCGATTTCGTGTTCGTGAACCTGGCCCGCGGGGTGATCGGCGCTCCGGTGCGCCCGGACGCGGTCGGGGAGCTGCTGGCTGCGGCGTCGCGCCGGGCCGGGCTGGTCCCGGCGGTGCGGGCGCATCAGCTGCGGCACGCCTTCGGCAGCAACGCCGCTGATGCCGGGTGCGGCCTGGATGTGGTCGCCGCCCTGCTCGGCCATGCCTCGGTGTCGTCGTCGCAGGTTTACGTGCATCCGGACCCGGGCCGGCTGCGGGCTGCGGTGGACGTGGTGCCCAGCCCGCGCGAGCAGTACGGGGTTCCCCGGTGAGCCCGGCAGCAAGCCTGGCCGCCGCTGCGGCCGGCCGGCCGCCGTCGCGGGAGTCCGGGCATGTGCTGGCCGGGGTGGCGCTGGACGGGCCGGCCGCCCGGCTGGCCGGGATGCTGGACCCGGCGTTCCTGGCCGAAGCGGGCTGGGATCCGGCCAGCCGGGTGCTGTCCCTGCCCGCCAGCCATCCGCTGCTGGGCCGCACGCTGTGCCGGGCCGATGGCTGCCCGGCCACCGCGCAGGGCACGAAGGCCGGCGGGCTGTGCCAGGGCTGCTTTGCCCGGCTGCAGCGGGCCGGGATGAGCGCGGCGCAGATCGCCGCCTTGCCGCGGGTCCCGCCGGCGCCGCCGCGCCGGGCCGGGTGCCTGGTCCCGGGGTGCGAGCGGATGTCGCCGGCCGGCCGGCAGGGGCAGCGGACCGGGTTGTGCGTGGCGCATTCGCGGCAGTTCCGCCGCACCGCGGGGATGACGATCCAGCGGTTCCTCGCCGACCCGGCTGTCCGGCCGCTGGCCGCGCTGGGCCCGTGCGGTGTGGCGGCGTGTTCCCGGCGGGCCGAAAGCGGGCGCGGGTACTGTCGCGCCCATGACCTGCGGTGGCGTGTCACCGTCACCGCCGCGCCGGGGACCGGCCAGCGGCACTGGGAGCTGACCGAGCCGGCGGTGTCCGAAGGCGGCCAGGTCAGCCTGCGCGGGCTTGCCCCGCTGGTGGCCGTGCAGGTGCTGTTCGGGATCTGGCAGCGCACCCGCAGCGGGGCCAAGATCACCGACGTGAACCTGCGCGGGGTCTGCGACACGCTGCGGCGGCGGCAGTCGGCATCGATCGCGGACTGCCCGCCGGCCGCGGTCCGGGCCGGGCGGCCGGCCCGGGCGCTGCTGGCCGCCCTGGCCCGCCACGTCCGCCGCGGCCTGGCCGATCCCGCCGCCGAGCAGGACAGCGACGTCTGGGACCTGGCCATCTTCGGCCACCGCGGGCGGCTGTCGTTCACCGGCATCAGCCAGCCGTGGCTGGCCCGGGCCGCGAAGGCCTGGGCCGCGGGCGAGCTGCCCCGCCACCGCGGCGGCGGGGCCAGCAAGGTCCGGGCCAAGGTCAACGCGCTGGCCCGGCTGTCCGGAAGCCTGCGTGCCCGCGGCGATCACGGGATGGCGCCGGCCAGCCTGGGCCGGCCCGACATCGAGGCCTTCCTGGCCCGGGTGGCCTACCTGGAGTCGGCGGGCACGATCAGCCGCTGCCACCGCACCGTGATCTGCCGGGACGTGCAGGCCGCGCTGGCCGGGATCCGCGCGATCGGCCTGACCCGGCCCGGCCGGGCAGCCGCCGGGCTGCCCGGCGACTTCATGATCGGCCGCGGCGACATCCCCGCCGCCCCCGAACGCGGCGAACCGGGACGCGACCTGCCGCCGGAGATCATGGCCGCGCTGTGCGCCAGCCTGGACAGCTTGCAGCCCGCCGGGGCCCGCACCGCGATCCAGATCGCGATCGACACCGGCCGGCGGCCCGAGGACATCCTCGCCCTGCCGCTGAACTGCCTGGCCCGCGACGCCGACGGCGGCGCCGTGCTGATCTACGACAACGCCAAAGCCGGCCGGCCCGGCCGCCGCCTGCCCATCGGCCAGGCCACCGCCGCGGTCATCCTCACCCAGCAAGACCGGGTCCGTGACCGGTTCCCGCACACCCCGGCCAGCGAGCTGAAGCTGCTGCCCAGCCCCTGCCGCAACCCCGGCGGGCGCCGCGCGATCAGCACCGACACGCTGGACCAGCGGCACCGCGAATGGGCGGACAGCCTGGCAACCCTGCGGACCCGCGACGGCGCCGAGTTCGACAAGGCCCGGGCCACCCCGTACGCCTACCGGCACAGCTACGCCCAAAGGCACGCCGACGCCGGGATTCCCATCGACGTGCTCGCCCAGCTGATGGATCACCGCGACCTCAACGTCACCCGCGGGTACTACCGCAACCCTCGGGAATTGCATCAGACGGGCGAGTTTGTGCAGGTCGCCTGCTGAGAAGGTCTGCGGAGTAGGTCGCTGGTCTCGGTTGTTCGTGCCTTTTGACCTGAACCGGTTGCAAGGTCATCCCATCGGATGCATGATACGGGCTTTAAACGGTCGCATCTGCTGGGGCTGGAGGGCCTTGTGGGACGTGGTGACCTGGCGGGTGCTGCTCACCTGGAGCTGGTGCCGGATGTGGTGCAGCTGCGTCCGGAGGACGCGATGGTCGAGGCGATGCTGCGCGGGTGGCGGGCTCAGCAGGCCGCCCGGGGGCTGCGTGAGGACACGCGGGGGAAGCGGGAGCGGCTGGTCCGCCGGTTCGGCGAGTTCACCAGCGAGTACCCGTGGGCATGGTCGGCGGGGCATGTGGATGAGTGGTCGCTGCATCTGACGGCGGAGGAGCATCTGGCGCCCTCGACGATCCGGGCGTATCAGGGTTGTCTGCGCCAGTTCAGCGAGTTCCTGACCGATGCCCGGTATGGCTGGGCGGTGGCGTGTGAGCGGGAGTTCGGGCCGGGGAGCTATCCGGTGGCGATCTGCCATGAGTGGAACACCATCGCTCATCTCAATGACTACGAGGGTGATCCGGAGGCCCGGCCGTTCACCCGCGAGGAGATGCAGCGGTTCCTGGATTATGCCGATGAGCAGGTGGACCGGGCGGTGAAAGCGAAGCGGAAGGGTGCGCTGGCCGCTTACCGGGACGCGACGCTGTTCAAGGTGATGTACGGGTGGGGGCTGCGGCGGACCGAGACCTCGAAGCTGGATGTGGTGGACTGGGGCCGGAACCCGGCGGCTCCGGAGTTCGGCTGGTACGGGATGCTCAACGTCCGGTATGGCATGGCAAAGCGGGGGCAGCCGCCGCGGCGGCGGAATGTCGCTTCGGTGATGGGCTGGGCGGTGGAGGCGGTGGGCGATTATGTGGAGAACGTGCGGCCCCGGTTCGGCTTGCCGGATCATCCGGCGTTGTGGGTGACCGAGCGGGGCGGCCGGGTGAAGCCGGCGGAGATCAACGCCCGGTTTGTCGCCTACCGGGATGCGCTGGGCCTGCCGCAGGTCCTGGTCCCGCATTCGATCAGGCATTCGTATGTCAGCCATCTCACGGAGGATGGGATTGACCGCCGGTTCATCCAGGTCAATGTCGGCCATGAGGCCGATAGTTCTACCGCGGTCTATACCCACGTCAGCGACGACTTCATGAACACGGCGCTGCGCAGGGCGCTGGCCCCGGCGCTGGAGCCCGGGCGGGAGGAGGGGTGATGGCGGCCAGGCTGGATTACCGCTGGCATCTGCGGCAGGTGATGGCGGCCCGCGGCATGTTCTCCACCACCGACCTGATCGGCCCGCTGGCTGAGCGCGGGATCAGGCTGTCGTCCTCGCAGGTTTACCGGCTGGTGGTGGAGCGGCCGGAGCGGCTGAGCCTGAAGATCTTGATGGCGTTGCTGGACATCCTGGACTGCGAGATGGCTGACCTGATCGAGCCGGTGCCTGCCGCCGGGCAGGGGAAGGGGAAGAAGGCCAAGGCGGCAGGCGCTGAGGCTGGAGTCGGTGACCTACGGCCGAGACGAGCCCGGATCACCCGGGCCGATGACTGAGCCCGCGGGCCTCGCCGAGGCTGTCCGTGACCCGGTCGGCGTCACCGTCGCCCTGATCAGCGGCGTCGAGGCGGGCCTGGACCGCGGCGTGATCGAGGCAGTGGTGACCGGCGTGGCCGGCGGGCGGGCCAAGCGCCGCAAGCTCGCCCAGGCACTGGCCGGGCGGCCCGCGGTCCTGGCCGATGGCCGGTCACCGGCTCCGCGGGTGGTCGGGGACCTGCTGATCGCCTTGGTCAAGGCGGGGGCAACGGCGATCTCGCCGCCGGTGTGCGCTGGGTGCGGCAAGGCGCTGCGGACCCAGCAGCGCCGCGGCGGGGACTGGTACTGCGGTGTCTGCGGTCCGGTCCGGCTGCCCTGCGCGAACTGCGGGGACGTCGAGCGTGTCCATTCGCGGGACCGGGACGGGCAGCCCCGGTGCAGCAGGTGCGGCCCGGGGACCGGGCCGGATGGCGGCCGGGATCCGGCCGGGATCGTTGTCACGGTCGTGGCGGCACTCGACCCGGCGATACCTCAGGAGGTCATCACCACCGCGGTGAACATGGCTGCCCCCCAGGCAGGGAAGCGCCATCAGCTCGCCTGGGCGGTGCAGGACCGGCCCGCCCTGCTCACCGGGGAGGGCGCCGAGGCTCCTGTCCCGTCAGTGCTGCGCTTGATCGACAAGCTTTGCGACGCGGGCGCCGCCAGCATCGTCCGGCCGCCGTGCCCGCACTGCGGCCGGGTCATCAAGTTGCACCGGCCGATCGCCGGGCGGTGGCTGTGCCGCAGCTGCGTGGCCAGGTCCCGGGCACAGCCGTGCTCCGGCTGCGGCAGGGTCCGCGAAGCCGCCGCCCGTGATGGTCAAGGACAGCCGATCTGTCCGAACTGCCTGGTCAGCGACCCGGCCAATCTCGAGGTCTGCGTGAACTGCGGCCGCCGCCGCGTCGTGAACACCCGCAGCCCGCACGGGCCGCTGTGCCCCGGCTGCCCGCCGCTGCCGGTGGCGACGTGCTCGATCTGCGGCCAGCGCCGGCCCTGCAGCACCTCCCGGCTGACCGGGCTGCCGTGGTGCCCGCCCTGCCAGGACCGCACGGCGCGATGCGGCCACTGCGGCCAGGTCAAGCCCATCGCATCCGGCACGCTGGAGGAGCCGCGCTGCCGTGACTGCACCATTCCGGCCTTCCCTGACTGCCCGGCGTGCGCCACCGGCCCGCGGCCGGGCCAGTGTCCCGCCTGCCGCCTGGAGCTGCTGTCAGCGTACAGGTCTACGTGCAGAGCCAGGTACGGGCAATCGTGCCGAGGTTCCGGCGTGTCGGCTGGTAACGCAGTGTTACAGCTGGGAGCCTGTGCCGTGATCGGGTGATCTTCACGGGGCGGGGGCTGCCAGTGGTGCTGGAGGCGGAGCGGTGGCTTGAGCTGCGCCGGTTCAGGGCGCTGCGGCAGGCTGACGCGAGCATCTCGGAGATCGCCCGGGAGACCGGGCTGAACTGGCGGACGGTCAAGAAGTACCTGGAGGCCGACGGCCCGGCAGCTCCCCCGGCGCCGCCGCTGCGGGCGGACCGGGGCAAGCAGATGATCGCCGCGTACGCCCCGGTGATCGACGCATGGCTGCGCGCTGAGGTGCTGCTGAAGGGCACCGTCATCCATGAGCGGCTGGTCGCGGAGTACGGCTTTGCCGGCAACTACCAGCGGGTCAAGATGTATCTGCAGGAGGCCCGGCCGCGGATCGCGGCCGAGCTGGGCTACACGCCCGCTGAGCTGGCCCGGCTGCACCGCCGGTTCGAGGTGGTGCCGGGCGCCCAGGCGCAGGTGGACTGGGGGGATGAGGGCGGCATCTTGGCGCACGTCGGGATCCCGAAGGTGTACTCCTTCCACATGGTGCTGTCCTACTCCCGGGACCCGTTCTGCTGCTTTACCACCAGCCAGGACCTGGTGACGTTCTGGGCATGCCACCGGCGGGCGTTCGCGCATTTCGGCGGGGTGCCCGGCTCGATCGTCTATGACCGGACCAAGACCGTGGTGCGGCGGCATGTCGCGCCCGGGAAGGCGGTCCCGCTGCATCCCGGGGCGGTGGCGTTCGCCGGGCATTACGGCTTCGACATCGACGTCCTGGCGGCCTACCGGCCGACCGGGAAGGGCAGGGTCGAGCGCCAGGTGACCATCGTGCGCGATCACGTGCTGGCAGGCCGGTCGTTCGCCTCTGCCGGCGAGCTCGACAACGCGTTCCTGGCCTGGGTGCCGGTCCGCCGCGGGACCACCCACCGCACCCATGGCGAGGTGATCGGGGTGCGGGCCCGGCGGGATCACGCCGCGCTGGGACCGGTCCCGGCCAGGCCGTACGTGGTCGCGGAGCGGCATCTGCGGCATGTCGGCAAGGACTGCCTGGTCGCGTTCGAGGCCAATCTGTATTCCGTCCCCGCGGTCAGGGTGTTCCCCCGGCAGCTGGTGGAGGTCCGGGCCTCGGCCGCCACCATCAGCCTGCACGCCACCGTGCCCGACGAGCACGGCGTCACCTTGCTGGCCGTGCACCAGCGGGCGGTCGGCCGGGGCGCCCGCATCGTCGATCCCGGCCACTGGGACGGGCTGCCCGACGGGCACACCCGGGCGGTCACCACCAGCGGCGAGCCCGTGCCCGGCGACGGTGCCCCCGGCCCGGGCAGCGGCCGTCGCCAAAGCGATGAGCCGGCCGGGGCGCTGCGGTTCCTGCTGGCCCGGGCAGACGCCGCCCAGATCACCGTCGGGCACCGGCCGCTGTCGGTTTATGACCAGATCACCGGCACCCGGCCCTTCACCGCCGTCCCCGCCGACCCGAAAGGCACCACGTGAGCGAGCTGGTCACCACCCGGATCCGCGCCACCGCGGCCAAGCTCGGCCTGCCGCACCTGACCGAGACGCTCACCGGCCACGTGGAACGGGCCGACGCCGCGCAGATGGGCTACCTGGACTTCCTGGACCTGATCCTGGAAGAAGAACTCGCCGTCCGCGAGGAACGGCGGCTGCGGCACGCGCTGCAGACATCCAAGATGCCCCACCACAAGACAATCGACGACTACGACTTCTCCTACCAGCCCGAACTCGACCCGCGTAAAGTCCGGGACCTGGCCAGCCTGGCGTTCGTCGAGGCCAAGGCCAACGCGGCGCTGCTGGGCCCGCCCGGCGTCGGCAAGACCCACCTCGCGGTCGCCCTGGCCGTCGCGGCCTGCCGGGCCGGGTACAGCGTCTACTTCACCACCCTTGATGACATGGTCCGCCAGCTCAAGGCCGCCGATGCCATCGGCCGGCTGGCCAGCAAGCTGCGCGCCTACCTGCGCCCGCACGTCCTGGTACTGGACGAGGTGGGCTACCTTCCGCTGGCCCGCGACGAAGCCAACCTCGTCTTCCAGATGATCTCAAAACGGTACGAAAAGGGCGCCATCGTGCTGACCTCCAACAAGGCCTTCAGCGAATGGGGATCGGTCTTCGGCGACGAAGTCCTCGCCACCGCGATCTTGGACAACCGGAGTACGCACGGGTTCCCCCGGTTCCGCCGCGGGCGGATGCCCGCATGTCAGCAGGTCAGCGCCTGCTGAGCCGCCCATCCGGAACACTACGGGAATCCGCCGTTTTAACCAGGATTCCTGGAGTTACTAGTGTAATCTTCCGGTTCGTGGCTGATTCCAGGAGTCGTCTGCTGTCCGTGGTGCCGGTGCCCGACGCCGGCGGCGGCGAACAGCCTGATCTGCGGCCCGCGGCCGGCGAGCAGGGCCTGGCCGACATCGTCACGCTGCAGCGGCGCAAGGCCGCCGAGGTCAGCGAGGGTGACGAGGAGGGCTTCTTCCTGGACACGATCGCCGAGTACCAGTGGGCCCGCGACGCCGCCGGGCTGGCGTCGGCGACGCTGGACGGGCTGGTCAAGCCGGTCATCGAGGTCTGCGAGCATTACGGCCTGGCCCCGTGGCGGCTGGCCCCGCGCCATGTCGACAAGTACTTCGCCGGGGAGGGCAAGCGCGCGGGCGCCACGGTGCGGCGGAAGATGAACCAGATCGACGGCTACTTCGCCTTCCTGGAACAGCGGTACGCAGGCGAGATCGCCCGCCGTTACGGGCTGGCCGTCGAGTCGCCCGTCGACCCGTTCAACCGGCCCCGGCACCGCGGCGACTTCGGCCTGCGGGTCCCGCCCTCGCAGCGGGCCCTCCGCGAGCTCTTCGCCCGCTGGCGCGAGTCGCTGGAGCCGGCGCGCAAGCCCGCGGTCGCCCGCCGCGACTACGTGATGGGCAAGCTCACCTATCTCTCCGGGGTCCGTGCCGCCGAGCTGTGCGGGGTGAGGATCGGCGACCTGCACTGGGAATCGGGGCAGTGGGGCCGGTTCCTGGTCAACGGCAAGGGCGCCCGCGGGTCCGGTCCCCGCCAGCGGGAGGCCTACATGTTCCAGGAGGGCCGGGCACTGCTGTGGTGGTGGATCGAGGACGTCCGCGGCGGTTTCAGCGATGACCCCGGGCACCCGGACGCGCCGCTGTTCCCCTCCGAGCGCATCCCGCAGGCCGTGTCGGCGCTGAACGTGCCGTCACCGGGGATCGCGGTCACGCCGCCGACGTTCCGGAAGGCACTGCAGGCGGCCGGTGACCGGTTCCTGACCGGCCCGGTCACCCACCTGCACCCCCATCTCCTCCGCCACGCCGCGGCGACCCACAACTACGAGCGCGGCATGTCTTTGTGGGAGGTGCAGAAGCTGCTCGGCCACGACCGGTCGACTACTACGGTTTCCTACCTGGCAACCGCGCATGCCGACCCGGAGACGGCCAGCCTGGCCTCCGCTGGCCGGGCAGTGCAGCGGCTGACAACAGACAAGGGGAACCTGCGATGAAGTGGAACCTGCGCTGGGCCGCGGCCAAACGCGACATCTGGCGTCCCGCCGACCTGCTGAAAGCCTTCGAAGAAGTAGAGTTCGCCCCCTCGCTCAGCAAGGTCGCCGCACTCTGGAGCGGCAAGCCGATCTCCGTCCGGCTCGATGACCTGGACAAGATCTGCGCTGCGCTGGGCTGCACCGTCGCCGACCTGCTCGAGGCCGAGCCCCTCGCCAGCACCGATGACGGCCGACAGGAGCAGCGGGCGGCCGGGGCCGGCGGCCAGCCCGGCAGTCCTGCCCGGCCGGCCCCGAGGACCGGCGGATCCCGCCGGTCCCTGCCCCCGAACTGACATGCCGGAAGACAAGAAAAGATGGCCGGCCGGGCAGTGCCCGGTCTGCCTCGGCTGGGGCCAGATGAGGCAGTACACCTGCTGCGCTGCCTGCTCCAAGTGGCGCCGGGCCTTCCCGGCCCTGCTCGCCTGCCTGCACTGCAGCCGCGTGACCCACGTCAGCCGCGACGGGCTCTGCCGCCCCTGCCTGCTGGTCGTCCGCGACGGGGACCCCGGCTGGATACTGCGCCCGGAACCGGGACGGCCGCTCCAGCTCGGGTTCCTCCTGCCCGGAGTGCGCCTGCCCCGGGCATCGTCGCTGATACTCCCCGCGAACCGCAAGGACAAGCAGGCCCCTGCCGGCCTCGCCACCGCCAGGCGGGTGATCCGGCCTCGCCGGACGCCGCCGGCGCAGCCGGTCTCGCCGCACCTGGTCGATCCCGCGCAGGGAGTCCTGTTCGACGCCCGCCGCGACTGGAGCTTCCTGAACGCCGGGGAACTCGACCAGCTGCCCGCCCTCACGCCCGCGGCCAGCTCCCTAGTCGATGAGCTCGACCGGCATGCCCGGGCCGGCGGCTGGGCCAGCGGCTCGCGCAACAACGCCACCAAGACCCTGCGGGTCCTGGTGGCCTGGCTCGGGGCCGACGCCCCGGTCGCCGAGGCCGACATAAGGTCGCTGCACGCCCGCCCCAGCACCGCTATCCGGCGGGTCCTGCAGTTCCTCCGCGACCGCGGCCTGGTCATTCCCGACCCCGGCAGGCAGGGCACCGCCGTCGAGCGCACCATCCAGCGGCACATCGACGCCCTCCCCGACGGCATCGCCGGCGAGGTCCGCCAGTGGGTGAAGGTAGTACGCGGCGAAGGCCGCCGGGCGCACCGGGAACTGCCGTTCTCCTCGGTCCGCAGCTACCTCAACTGCTTCTGCCCGGTCCTGGCCGGCTGGGGCCAGCGCGTGACCAGCCTGCGCGAGATCACCAGAGACGATGTCCGTGAAGCGCTCAGCCGGCACCCGGGGGTCACAGCGCACAACCTGCTGCCCGCCCTGCGCAGCCTGTTCCGGGCGCTCAAGCAGGAGCGGATCATCTTCCGGGACCCGACCAGCGGGATCACCCTGCCATTCATGCGGCGGCTGCCCGCCCCGATCCCCACCGACCTGCTCCGCGGGCTGATCGACCGGGCCGGCACCCCGATCGCCAAGGTCGTCGTCGCCCTGATCGCCATCCACGGGCTCGGCAAGAAAGAAACAACCCTCCTGCTGCTGGAGGACCTCGACCTGCCCCGCGGCCAGCTCGCCGTCCGCCGCCCCACCGGAACGCACACCGTCTACCTCGACGAGCTCACCCGCACGCTCACGACAGGCTGGCTCCGCGAACGCCGCCTCCGCTGGCCCCTCACCGCGAACCCCTACCTGCTGGTCACCAGCCAGACCGCCGACGACACCGCCGGCCCGCCGGTCGCCCTTACCGGCGTCGACGCCATCTTCTCCGGGCTCGGCCTTACCCCGTCCAAAGTCCGGCAGGACCGGATCCTGGACGAGGCCAGGCACACCGCCGACCCCGTCCACCTCATGCGCGTCTTCGGCCTCACCGCCAAACCCGCCATGAAGTACGTCCAGGCAGCCCACCCCGAACGCGGTCCCGCCATGCCGCGATAACCCCAGGGAGACTCATGACCGCCCCGTCACTGCCGGCCGAGCTCCGGGCCGGAGCCGCAGGCCTCTACGCCCTCGAAGCCGCCGCCGGCCTGATCATCGCCCACGGCGCCTGGCTCACCCGCGAAGACTTCACCTGCTTCATCCAGCACGGCACCGGGACGGCGGCCATCGACTGGGAAGCCGCAGTCGCCATACTGGAAACAGGCGGTCTCCCCAGCTCAGGAGGGGAACGCAGAATGCTCTGGCTAGCAGCCAGCCTCGCCGGCCAGGCCCCCGTCATCCTCGGCGACGCCATAACCGGCATCGACAACCGCAACATCGGACTGCTGGTCAAAGCCGTCCTCCACGCCTCCGGACAACGCCAGTTCCCTGCATGCTGATGCCCGCCCGGATCCCGCGAACCCGGCCGCCGGTCTTCCCCCGATCTCGATCGACGTTCGGGTTCCCCGCGAGCAGGCTCCCAGATCCCCGGAACCTGCGCGCTTCCGGCTCCTGCACCACTGCGAGGTCATCGCCATCAACGGCCCCAGCTACCGGCTCAAGAACCGCCTCGCCGCCGTCGGGACCACCATCACAAGCGCCACCGCCTGAACCCCGGGACAGCCGGCAAACACGGCAAAGCCCTGCCCGTGACCACCAGTCCAGGCCCGCACAGCGGCGATGACACCTTCGACCTCATCGACGACGCCCTGGCCACCCTCGCTGAACGCCGCGGCGCCTGGCTCGGCGATGACCTCACCGCCATCACCCTGATCGCCAGCCTCATCGACCAGGCCGAGCGCTGCCTCCCCCAGCTCGTGCACGACGCCCGCGCCAACGGGCACAGCTGGCACCAGATCGCCCAGGCGCTGGCCACCAGCCCCGACCAGGCCCGCCTGCAGTTCGACCCCGAATCACCGATCGCCGACAGCAGATGGCCCTACGACTGGTTAACCCGGCCTGCCCACGTCACCCGCAACAAGCCGAGCCGCACGCCTCTGCATGCCAACCCGTACCCAGCTCTGCACGCCAGCTCGTACGCCGACAGTCGGTGATGAAGAGCCTCCTGAAATCGTGGAAGGTGTAGCGCAGCGCGTGGCCGCTGGCGTCCTTGACCCCGATCGCGGCCAGCGCGTGGTCAAGGTACTTCCGCAGCGACGTCTCGCCGACGGCCCGGTTCTCCAGCCGGCACCGCCACTGGAACAGCAGCGGCATCGGCGGGTTGTAGACGCGCTCGTTCTTGTCGTAGGACACCACTAACGGTAGTTTGTTAAGTCAAGGCTTATGGCGGGTAGGGTCGTCGTAGGTTTTCCGGTGAGTTCAGGAGCCGGTGATGACCGATGACGAAGCCGGTACCGTGTCCGCCTGCTCCGGGTCCGCTGGAGGGGTATGCGGCGCGGTTCGATGATCTTTTCACCCGTGTGGCGCAGCGGCGGGGGTTCCGGGAGTACCTGGCCGGGCTGCTGGCGCCGCGGGACCGGAACAAGACGCTGACCGCGCTGGCCGGCGCCGAGCCGGTGGCCGGGGCGCAGCATCCGGCGGTGCAGCGGCTGCAGTTCTTCCTCTCCGAATCACGCTGGGACCCCGAGCGGGTAAACGAACGCCGGCTGGAGCTGCTGCTGGCCGATCCGGCGACAGCGCCGCATGGCGGCGGGGTGCTGGTGATCGATGACAGCGGGGACCGCAAGGACGGGGTGAAGACCGCGCATGTGGGCCGGCAGTGGCTGGGCCGGTACGGCAAGACCGATAACGGGGTAGTCACCGTCACCACGCTGTGGGCCGGCGAGCGCATCTACTATCCGGTGCACGCGCTGCCGTACACCCCGGCGAAGCACTTCGCGAAGGGCAAGAACGACCCGGCGTTCCGCACCAAGCTGCAGATCGGCGCGGATCTGGCGATCCGGGCCAGGGCGGCGGGGTTCGCGTTCCGCGCGGTGACGGCGGACTGCGCCTACGGGGACCAGGACGGGTTCCGCGGCGAGCTGGCTGAGGCCGGGCTGCCGTTCGTGATGGCGCTCAGGCCGCGCCGCGGGATGTGGGCCCGCGCCGCGGACGTGCACACCCCGGTGGAGGCTGCCCGGGCGCTGGCCTGGGACGGGCCGGATGATCCCGGCGACTGGCAGCCGGTGACCAGGACGTTCCGCGACGGGCACGCCGAGACCTGGTGGGCCGCTGACGCGAGGCTGGGCGGGTGGGGGCCGGACGGCGCCCGGCGCCTGGTGGTGGCCACTGCCGACCCGGGCACCTTGCCGGACAAGGCCACCTGGTACCTGGTCACCAACCTGCCGCGCCCGGGAGGCCCTCACGAGGCTGGCAGCGTCCACCCGGCCGCGAGCCTGGCCGAGATCGTGCGGATCTACGCGATCCGCAACTGGATCGAGCAGGGTTACAAGCAGGTCAAGGACGAGCTGGGCTGGGCTGACTTCCAGGTCCGCTCCGATGTCGCGATCCGCCGTCACCAGGTGCTGGTCAACTGCGCGTTCAGCTTCTGCTGGGACGCCTGGTTCGCCGGACACCCGCCGCAGCACGACCACGCGGTGCCGCAGCCGGAGCCCGGCTGCGGAGAGAGGGGGGCCGCCCGCCGCCGGGCCGGCCCCGCCGCCGTCCTGGCCCCGGGCGATCCGGGCGGTGCGCGCCTGGCTTTCCCCCTGGATCGCATTGCAGCGCTGGTGGGCCGCCTGGTCCAAGGCGCCCCCGCCCTGCCAGCTGCAAGCCCTGATCGACTCCGTCACGGCAGGCTGCGGCCTGCACCTCTACATCCCGAATTAACAAACTACCGCTAACGATCTTCAATTGTGGGCGTTAACGGCTCTGGCGCGGGCGGGCGCATGGCGGTATGCCGGAGTCATGAGGTATGCGGATGGCGGCGGGCTGACGGCGCAGGAGCGGGCCCGGCGTGAGCGGGTGCGGCTGGCTGCGGCTGAGCTGATTGAGGCGGGGGCCAGTGACCGGGAGGTGGCGGGGCGTTTTCGGGTGTCGCGGATGTCGGTGAACAGGTGGCGGCGGGCGCTGGCCGCGGGCGGCCGGGATGCGCTGGCATCGAAGGGGGCCGGCGGGGCCCGGTGCAAGCTCACGCCGGCTCAGCTGCGTGAGCTGGGGGCGGTGCTGGATGCCGGCCCGGCGGCCTGGGGCTGGGAGGACCAGTGCTGGACGCTGGCCAGGATCGCCGGGCTGATCTGGCAGCGGTTCAAGGTGGAGTACACGCTGGCCGGGGTGGATGTGCTGCTGCACCGGATCGGGTGGAGCGTGCAGGTCCCGGCCCGCCGGGCAGCTGAGCGGGATGAGGCGGCGATCGCCCGGTGGAGGGAGGTGGAGTGGCCGGTGGTAAAAGGACGGCGGCGGACCTGGGCGCCTGGCTGGTCTTCGAAGACGAGTCGGGCCAGGGCTTAAGGCCGCCGAAGGGACGTACCTGGGGCCGCCGCGGCCAGACCCCCGTGGTCCGGGTGACCGGCGGCAGCAACAAGCGGGTGTCGCTGGCCGCGCTGATCGCCGTCAGGCCGGGCTGCCGTCCCCGGCTGATCTACCGGGTGCACACTGGCCGGCGCCCCCGTGATGACAAGCGCAAGGGCTTCACCGAGACCGATTACGCCCGGCTCCTGGATGATGCGCACCAGCAGCTCGGCGGACCGCTGGTAGTGGTCTGGGACGGCCTGAACACCCACGTCAGCCGTGTGATGGCCGATCTGGTCACCGCCCGGGACTGGCTGACCGTGTACCGGCTGCCGGCATACGCTCCCGAGCTCAACCCGGTGGAGATGTGGTTGCCTCAGTGCGAGCTGCGTAGGTCTCCTCGTCCATGGTTACCGGACTCCTTGTCCTTCTGGGTGTCGTCGATCGGGGTGCCGTTGCCGGTCCAGCGGCGCTGGCTGTGGTAGCCGGCCGGGAGCTGG
>WNGQ01003583.1_pt1 | contig 31653 bp, 31 predicted proteins | sample 5407661 | NCBI WGS metagenome assembly WNGQ01 (sample SAMN13153382, study PRJNA577476) | soil metagenome | isolation source: 60 cm soil or saprolite under Garry oak tree replicate 2 | place: USA:California | collected 2016-06-15 | reverse complement strand
TGCGGCTCATCAAGAAGAATTTCCCGTCATTCGTCTGTGTCAAGTACTGAATGTCTCGGAAAGCGGCTATTATGCCTGGCGCCAACGAGAACCGAGCCAGCGTAAACGAGAAGATGAGTCTTTAGGAAAGCTGATCGAAGATGCGTATCAGAACAATCGTCAGGTCTATGGAAGCCCCCGTGTGCACGCAGAATTGAAAGAGCAGGGAGTGCATTGTGGGAGAAAACGGGTAGCTCGTTTGATGCGTGAGCGAGGGATCAACGCGAAACCGAGGCGAAGGAAGGTGAAAACGACGGATAGTCAGCATGACAATCCCGTCGCCCCAAATTTGCTCAAGCGAGACTTTACGGCTGATGCCCCCAATACCAAATGGGTAGCAGATATTACCGGCATTGGCACAGCAGAAGGATGGCTCTATTTGGCAGCCATTGTGGATATCTACTCGCGATTGGTCGTGGGATGGGCCATGAGCAAGGAGCGAGACGAAGAATTGATCACAAAAGCGGCAGAAATGGCGCTGAGCCAACGCAAGCCAGGAGCGGGTCTGGTCCATCACTCGGATAGAGGAAGTCAATATACGAGTCAAGGCTATCTGGCCGTGCTCAAAGCAGCTGAGGTACAAGTGAGCATGAGCAGAAAAGGGGATTGTTATGATAATGCGCTTATGGAGAGTTTCTTTGGAACAGTGAAAGAGGAGTGTGTCGAACATCAAGCCTATCAAACACGAGCAGAAGCAAGAAATGCTGTGTTTGAATATATTGAAGTATTTTACAACCGACAACGGAGACATTCGTCATTAGGCTATGTAAGCCCTATTACGTATGAGCAGATGAGAGGAGGAACGCAACTCTAGACAACTTGACAAAAGAACGCTTTTAGTGTATACTTGATTATAGTGAAGAAAACGTTACATTTTAATGTTAACGGTTAATGCTTCTCATGAACGTCTTTTTTAACGTCTTCACGCTTTTCTCCTTGCTCAGCTTCCACAGTTGAGCACTCCACGAAAACGGGTCAACCTCAGATGGCCTTTGCCGAGGCGCTGGAGCAGGCGAACAAGGAAGCCGAGCTTGAAAAGTCTTCGCCATTGCCCTCGTCTGGCTCACTCGCGGTTGCCGAAACCGCAGGTATCGAAGCGCCCGCATCAAACGGCCTCGACCAGGTGTTTGCGCAACGCGAAGCGCGGCGCGAGCGGCAGGCATGGGAAGGCTCAGGCGAGCGTCGCAAATCCCCTCCCATGCGAGTTGCGCTGCTGTTGAGCCTGGCATTTTTCGTCGTGGCAGGCGCGATCAGCGTAGGTCTGTTCGCGCGGTCGCGCAGCCAGACGACAACGGTCATCCAGGTGCCGCTCCCCACGCGCGACGTTCTTGCTAGCACTGCTCCAGTAGCGATTACGCCCGACGTGTCGCTTTCCGGCTCGGCTAGCCTGTCGATGTATGGCTTCGACGCGCAGCACTCGCAATTCAACCCCTACGAGAAGGCCATCTCGCTCAAGAACGTGTCCAACCTGACACAAGCCTGGACAACACACGTGTCTGGATACATCGGCTTCACTCCGACGATCGTCAACGGTGTGCTGTACATCACCGGAGGCGGCCCGACGCTCTACGCCATCGACGCCAGCACGGGCGCGACGCTCTGGAAGACCTCGCCGCAATCGGTACAATACGCCTCGTATATCTATTCGCCCACGGTAGCCAATGGCGCTGTCTATCTGGCAGCCGATAACGGCGCGCTGGGAGCATTCGACGCGCGCACCGGCAAGGTACTCTGGACCTTCTCCAGCCAGAGCAGCACAAGCTCATCCGCCGAGGATTCGCCTACCTACGTCAACGGCGTGATCTACTTTGGCCCGCACGATGGCAGCGTGTACGCCCTGGACGCTAGGACGGGCAAGAATCTATGGAGCACCTACACAGGAGGATATACCGGTGTAGCGATCGCGAATAGCGTGGTCTACGCGGCCTCCAACACGCAACTCTACGCGCTCGATGCCAGCACGGGAACCATCCTGTGGACAGGCCCGGTCGGAACGAAGAAAACCGTCGAGGTCTCGCCAGTCGTCGGCAGCGGCATGGTTTTCGTCACCACCGACGACGCCGATGTAGTAGCCTTCTCCGCCCAAGGCTGCGGACAGTCGTCTTGCTCGCCGCGCTGGAGGGCCGTCACGCTGCAAAAAGTGTGGGCTGCTCCAGCGATTGCCTACGGCGTCGTGTACCTCTCGACACTCTTCAGGGACTTCAACGGGGGCAATCTCTTCGCGCTTGATGCGAAAACGGGCAAGTTCCTGTGGCTCGCGCCGACCGAGAGCCTGTACGCGGCCCCCGTCTTGGCGAACGGCGTCATCTATGCCATCAACTTCTACGGTACAGCTTACGCCTTCAATGCCGCCGGGTGTGGCCACGGAACCTGCTGGTCGCTCTGGAAAAACGACTTCTTCGACAGCAACGACGGCATCGATTACTCGATCACCGTTGCTAACGGGCTGGTCTATGTCTGTGCACCTAATGGCTCTATTCACGCGTTACGCGCTCCCTAAGAACCTGTGAAAAAATCCCTTCCGTTTGCTGCTCCTCAAGAAGGGGAAAGCGCAGCAATACGGGGCCGAAGCGTGTAGTTCCACTGGGCACAAACGGCAGCGTGTTCGATCTTGAGTTGCTTGATCTGATCTTCGGAAACCGTTTGTCCCTTCTCAAATGCCCCCTCCAACAATGCCGCCTACGCCGTCAGCCCTGTGCTAGTCCTGGTTCCACAAAGAAAATTGAGCATGGTGTCCAGCGTCCGCAGCGGGTCTCCCAGTTCAAATCGGAAGAAGAATTTTGCCGAGATTCAGAAAACGGAAGGAAAACCTTGCCGAGATTTGAATCAGGGCGAGGCGATCTCCACGCTCATCGAGTATCAAGGAAGAATCTCGATTATGTATGCTGTAGGTCGTCATTCGCCCTTCCAAGGGGCACAACGTGCTTTCCGAAGCAACAGGTTGTCGCACGAAATCGGAAGGAGAACCTTGCCACGCGGCAAAAGGCTGCTTCCATTTGCACAAGCAAGTGAGCAGCACCAAATGCGGTGGAGACCCAGACTTTCGGGTAATCCGCACAAGTGCTCACATTTCAGCTTAAAAGCTGCTCACATTTCACGTAATTTACCAGTTGGGGAACAGGCCTATCGGCAACTGACCGAACTCTATCGAGCACTGCGCCTGTATGTCAACTGCTTTCAACCCTCCATGAAATTGCTGTCCAAACAGCGCGACGGGAAGAAAGTGCGGTGCGTCTACGACCCAGCGAAGACCCCGCTGCAACGATTGCTGCAGTCAGGCGTCCTACCTGCCGAGATGCAGCAAGAACTGCTCGAGGTGGCACACGCGCTCGACCCCATCCGCCTGTTCCGCTGTGCTGTCAGTTGCTCTCCTTTTGTTCCAAACCCTCCACCCGCACTTCTCCGCGTCTTTTCCGTGGACGATTGTACAGCGGGAGCGCTTCAGGCTTCGGGGAACGCTCCCGATCCGGCAGCAGGGCTCCATACCCTGCACCAAGAGCAGGAGCGGAGAAAACGGGTCCTGGGCTGGCGGCGTACCACAAGGACCCCTTTGAGGGAGAGTGGGAGCAGATCCTGTCCTGGTTGGTTGCCAACCCTGAACGGAGCAGTGGCGACATCTTCCGGGAGCTGCAGCGCCGCTCCCCCGGACGCTATCAACCATTACAAATCCGCACGCTTCAGCGAGGCATGCGGAAAATACGAGCCGACCTCTTGGAAACGCGCGAGGAGCAATGGCAAGTGGAAGTGATCCGTGGCCCATCACCCCCGCCAGTTTCGTCAGCAGAGAATCCAGCCAGGATTCTCTGACCCCGCCAGTTGAATAAACCGCCGAGGAAGATTTTTGGTGAGGCAATGCACCTTGCGAGACCACCCGGTCAGATCCACATAGCCAGAGAGTACTGTTTTCTCAGACCCGTAACCAATCGCGAGCAACGTGCAACTCTCCCTCTAGAGAGTTGACCCTCTAGCAGCTATCACCCCGTTATTCTCGTTCGCAGAAGCAACGAAGCAACGGTCTGATAGAGGCCGTGACTCTCATGAAATGGATAAAGAAAGGACCACGTATGCGATTCAGTAGTGTGTTGAGTAGTTTGCTCAAAGGAAAACTCCTGGCGGTTGCGCTGGTGAGCATTGCCGTAGTCGGAGGAACAGCGGCGATGGCTGCTTCGAACCCAGGAGGACGGGACGTCGTTCATGCTATCATCGGTCTGACGAGTGCGACCAGCACCCCAGACAAGCCGTCTCCGACCCGTGGAACCAGGGGAGAGGCGACCCCCACGCCAGGTGCGAACAGCCACGCGGCCAATTGCCCCGGGCTGCCCGAAGCCCAAAACCTGGCCGCCAGCTTTTCGCTCGGTACAGCCAGTACAGGGGATGACATTCAGGCGATTTGCTCCCTCCACCAGGGAACCTTCAAGGGGACAGCTCCCAGCGGAGCGACGGTGGCTTCCAGTCAGGTCTTTGGCTATGGCGAGATCAACGATCTTTTGACCTACGCCCAGTATTTAGCAACTCATGACACAGCCAACGCCGCTGGCACGCTGACCAGCGACAATGCACGAAGCCACCTTGCGGAGGCGCTCCAAAATTGTGGAACGACAGCCTTAGAATCCTGCCTGCTGACCAAGATTCCCGGATTCCAACCTGGGAAGAGTGGAAACAATGGGAACGGAAACGGGAAGCCGACCAGCGCGCCCACGCCAGGCGGTGGAAAGCCGACCAGCACGCCTACCCCTCCTGGTGGTGGGAAGCCGAGTAGCACCCCTACCCCCCATTCCCACTGATTGGGCCTTGAACGAGTGCCGAAGCGTGTGTAGTCGGCACTCGTTCAGAAGGTTTGCCGCGTCGCACACAATCTCAACGCAGGCAATGGTCATGGAAGATTTTGCAGATTTTTGTCGGTTTGTGTATAACCCGGTGTAGTCAGTACTGACAACGCTGCTTCGAATCCGGCTTATCGGCAGCAGCAGGTTACTGCGACCGTTGCCAGTCCGTCATAGCCTTTTTCCTGATTGAGGCGGGGCGATCAACCGTAGATCGTTCAAGCGTTCATCTCGTCAGTGGCAACAGCCACAGGAGGGTACACTCACTATGTATTTACAACGTCTCTTCATGCTCTTCAGCATCCTTGCCGTCACCATGATGTTGATCCTGACGACAAAAGCTGGAGCTATTTCCACGGGGGGCAGTTCCGCAGGCGTTGCGCACCCCACGTATAAGCTGGCGCATATCCAAGCCAGCAGCAACTATCAGAGCGGCTACAGCCCCTTACAAGTGAACAACGCGTACAATCTCAACGGCACGTACACTGGCGCTGGTATCACCATCGCTCTCGTTGATGCCTACAACGACCCGACGGCTGCCGGCGATTTCGATACATTCTCCCAACAGTTTGCCTTGCCCACCATTGCCGGAGGATGCAACTGCTTCGCGAAAGTCAACCAGACGGGTGGGACAACGTATCCGCGCACCAACAGTGGGTGGGCCCTGGAGATCAGCCTGGATATCGAATGGGCACACGCCATGGCCCCGCAGGCGCATATTCTGCTGGTCGAGGCAAGTAGCAACAGCTTCGCCAATCTGCTGGCAGCCGAGGGTTATGCCACGGCACACGCCCAGGTGGTCTCCAACAGTTGGGGAGGCTCGGAATTTAGCGGCGAGACCGGCTCCAGCTATGATGGCCACTTCAACAAGCCCGTCGCCATCACCGTCTCGGCGGGCGATAGCGGCACGCCCGCCGACTATCCTTCGGCTTCGCCCTACGTCCTCTCCATTGGCGGCACCTCGCTGACGATCAACGGGACGACCAAGAGTGGCGGCTGCGTGAGCGCTGGCTGCACCTACGGAGGCGAGAAGGTCTGGAGCAGTGGAGGCGGAGGAGCCAGCGCCTATGAGGCGGAGCCCGGCTACCAGGTCGGTTACTGCGGCACGACAACCAACGTGAATAACTGCGGCGGCAAGCGGGGCACACCGGATGTCGCCTGGGATGCTGATCCGAATACGGGCGTGGCAGTCTACGACTCGACGAGGTACCAGGGCCAGAAGGGCTGGTTCCAAATCGGCGGGACGAGCGTTGGAGCCCCCAGCGTGGCCGGGGTCATCGCGCTGGCCGACCAGGCCCATAACACGACCCTCGTGACCAATACCCCCTCGACGCGCTTTGCCTATCAGAGCGATGCCACCTCGGCCAACTATAGCACCGACTACCACGATATTACCTCCGGCTCAAATGGCACGTCGTGCTGCACAGCTGGCAGTGGCTATGACCTGGCGAGTGGGCTTGGCTCACCGGTGGGAAATAGTTGGATCGGCAACGTATAGCAAGCCCGCTGGCGGGCCGTGTTGCACGCGAGGAGATGACCACACTGGTCTTGATGGATGAGAAGCGGTGGCATCCCTCATAAATACCCAGGTCTCAGTCCCTCATCTCCAGCGCGGTGGTCCTGGTGACGAGGTCTACCACAGGTAGAGAAACGTGGTCTGCACCGGTCGTTGCGGGGAACGTGCCCGGCCGCACTGCCTTCTTTGCATCGATAGCGGTCAACCCGCAGGGAGACGTGGATGGGGTCTTTCAGGCGCTCGATGATGTGCCAACAGGCACGGCTCCTGTGGCAGGGGTCGTCTCCTACTCTACCCAATCGACCGATGGGGGAGCGAGGTTTAGCAGCCCGTTGAAGCTCAGCACTGTGGGCTCTGACCCCGGTGGTTCCAGCGCCAAGAGCCTGGCAGCTCAGTTCCTTAGCGACTATATTTCCGCAATAGCAGCCATGTCTATGCCGTGTGGACCGACGCACGCAATGCCTCGCCATGTGCGGCTGTGGATGCCTATCGAGCGGGAACTGCGCCAGCCCCAGATGTGATTACGAGTTGCCCGACAACGTTTGGCAACACGGATATCTTCCTGGGCATAGTACCCTAGAGGAATGCAGAGCGCACCAATCTTGCATGCGTGGGGCACTGAGCACGCTCATGGCTCAGAGCCATGAGTGTGCGCTGCATTCACAGCAAGAGAAGCCTCTTGCTGGGGAAAACGACGATGGGGCAAGGCAGAGGCTATGACCAGTGGCCGGGAAGGGACAATGATCGCGCTGCCCTGGGAACTTGCAGGTCCGGGATGATGAGGTGTGGGAGTCGCGGTCGGTTTCTTTCCGTGATTGCCGTTACCATGTGCTCCCTGCGTATTCCCGCCGTTGCCATTGCCATTCCCGTTTGCACCTTGCAGCGTAATGGCCGTCGTCTGGGCAGCCGTGCCGTCGGGATTCAGAATGCCGATGCTCTGAGGATGCTCGTCGCCACTCCAGGGTATCGTAAACACATAGGTGCCAATTTGGAAGGAGCCTTGTCCCCCGATGACCAGGTTGTTTACAAGCAATTGTGCGCCCTGCTGCACGTTGTCACCGGCAATGTTGATACTGGCGCGTCCATTGGGTTGGGCGGGCAGGATGATTTGAACGCTGAGCAAGTGGGGAATCGTATCGCCCAGACGACCTAATGCGTCTGTCGTGCTCAGGCGCTCAGGGACAGCAAGTTGAAGCAGGAATCCCCGCAACGTCTGGCGTGCATCCGCCTCGAGGGTCGCAAGTTCTTTTCCCAGCCGAGTACGGTCTGGTTGCGCTGGAAGATCCTCAATGGCGCTGGCAGCAGTTGAATACTGCTGCTCGAAGTCTGCCAGCGCGTAGCGGTAGGCTTCTGCGTGTGCTGGACTGGCCAGGGTGGCCAGGGTGTTGAGTCGGTCTCTGGCACTTTGCAGATCCAATTCGGCTTGCGTCTCAGGTGAACGTGGGAGTGAGATCTGTATCCCCTGTTCCCAACGCTTCAAGGCATAGAGCGGGTTCTCGGGATTTGAGACCTGTGCCGCTGCTTCCAGCATGCTGGTGCCTACCAGGAGCAGGCACAGGCAGAGGACAAACGCAAAGCGTAAGGCAGGATGTGCGCCCCAGCGGCGTATGAACATCTTCTTTCGCGCAGGATGGTGTACCGTCGCTTGACGCAGCAAGAGACGCCTCTCCAAGTGTTGCGCAAAAAGTGGATCCGCCTGTAAGTGGGGCGTCGCTTGCAAACGGCGAGCAAGTGCCACCAGTTCATCTACTTCCGGGTCGCGACCAGGAGCATGCGTAGATGATGCGAGCCAATCTGGTGGCGCTCCACCTCGTCTGGAGCGCCTCTCTTCTCGTTCTAGCCGCTCATTGAGCCGTTCAGGTAGCGGGTTCATGGTGTTCCTCCCCGGTGTCGCGTTTGAAGATGAGACGCCTGCTCAGAGCCATCTTGCTTCGCTAATACCCGTTGTAAACTGCCGAGTGCGCGAAATTGCAAGGCTTTGACAGCGTTCGCTGTTTTTCCGAGCATGCGCGCAACCGTCGCCACGTCATAGCCCAGGATCAGTCGGCCAATCAGGACCTGGCGTTGCTCCTCGGTCAGCGCATTGATCGCGTTGACCACCGTATTCCATTCATCGTGTATCTCTGCGCTTTGTGCCGGATCCAGGCCGGGATGGCTTGCAAGGAGTGCCTCGCGTTTCTCGAACGCATCTTCTTCCCAGAGGCCGGGTTCGAGAGAGACAAGCGTCGGCAGATGCTCGCGCTGGCGATAATACCCGGCCACGGTGATACGCGCGATCTGGAGCAGCCAGGCGGCAAAGCTCGCCTCGTCGCTGGCTCTCAACCGACCGATGCCCTCGACCATCTTTAAGAAGACTTCGGAGGTCAAATCTTCTGCCGTCGCGCGATCAGGCACACGAGCGGCGATGTAGCCGAATATCCCGGGGAGGAACTGGCGATAGAGGATGCTCAGAGCCTCAGACTCGCCTCGTCGTGCGCGATCTAGCAGGCGGTTGATAGCCTCCATTGATTGATAACCTCCAAAGAAGGTCTCACTGAAGAGAGTTGCAATTTAGCCCATTGTAGTTACGGGTGAAGAAAAACACAATCACACTAGCCTTTTTGTCCGTGTGACGCTCGTCAAGAAGCAACATCGTAACCAATCGCCTTTGCCATGCAACTATCCCAGTGAGCATGGTGCGTATCGGGCTATTTTGCTCCGTTGCTCCAACTCCCCCTTCTCATCACTAATTGAAGAGAGAGACGGGGCTACGTGAGAACCCTGGCTTCCTGGTCCCCATTCGGTTGTTTTAGAAAGATGACCAAAGATGCGTATTCTCTCTGGCCATCGTACTGGCAAGGAGGAAGGCATTGGTTATAGCTGGACTCGGCTCTATATGCTTTGGTCTGGTACTCGGTTGGATCTCCTCCTGGTCGCTGCGACTGAAAGCAGTTGCTGGCCTGTTCACAGACATCGTCATCATCATCGAGATTCTTGGTGGGGCAGCGATCAGCGCTTTATTCAAAAGCGATGTGCTGTTCAGCTTGTACTGCATCAGCCTGGCAATTGGCTTTTTTGCCTATGTTGTCATTGACCTGGTTTTTTAGGGTGCGCGTGAGATTTTTGCAAAGAGGGGAGGAGCATGGTAGAATCGGGCAAAAGGGAGGAAAGGCTCAGCCAAGGAGGGAAGCGACCGATGAAAGCAGAGTATGAGCAGCGATGGAAGGAGCTGGCGCAAGAAGTGCTCTTAGGGATGCGAAGCTGGCGGAAGGACCATCCAACGGCCACGTTGCAGGAAATCGAGGAGGAAGTGGATCAACGGATGGCGCGCATGCGAGCAGGGTTGGTGGAAGGGACAGCGATGACAAGCGCAGCCGTGGAGGTAGGAAGCCGCGCCGCAGAGCAGCCAGCGCACTGTCCAAGCAGGTGCGCCAGCTGAGAACGACCGGGGAGCAAACGGTGCGCCTCGTGCGCAGCTATGGCTATTGCCCCACCTGTCAGGTGGGCTTTTTCCCCGCCTTTATGAGCAATTGGGATTGCGGCCCAAGGTGGGGTTGGGGTATAAGCACGGTAGGAACCAAAAGTTGGAATAAGACGTTCAGCTCGCTTGTAGAGCGGATAGAACAAGCGCTCCCTCATCAGATAAAGAAGCAATTTCAAGAGAAAAACCTGTATGGAAAAGTCGTTATTCCTGCTTTTACCTCTCAAACTAGAGAAAACCAGCGCCTTTCTCCCCCCTATTCCAACTTTTGGTTCCTACCGTGCTCACACCCCTAATAAGCTTGCCTGAGCTGACAGCAACCAAGAACTGAAAGCTCATCAGCCACGACTTCTCTTATTGCTCCGGTAATGCATTGCTTTTTCGATGGCAAGCAGGTGATCTGATGTCTCCTTAACAGCCCCAGTGTAGAAGGAAAGGGGGTTGCTGATCGGTGGGGAACACGTTAAGAAGTGATGTTAAATCGATCGATTGAGTAAAGAGTCCTTAACTTTTTTAGTGTTTAGACGTATTTTGAGGCCTGATCATTTATGACCAGACCACAACTGAATACGCGCGACCGGTTGCTCCGCCAGCCGCTCTTCTTTGCTTGACTTCTGCCCACTCGCACAGTGGGCAGAAGTCAAGCAAAGGAGAAAGAGGCCTATGGACCGACATACACTCGAATGGGTGGTTGCCAATAAGCTCAGTCAAGCAGCCTACGGAACCACCACCTACGATGCCCTCTACATCTTGCATATGGCGCTCCACGGACCCTCATCAGGATCGCTTGCACACGTCGGTGACCAGGTTCGCTATGCACTGCAACAGGCGCAAGCGTGCGGTTGCACCGACTGTCAGCAGGCAATACAGGAGTATGAATGGTTCCTGCGCGAACTGCCAGCATATGATCTCCCCTGACGTATCACTCTTCAGCGAGAAAGGAGCATGCTTCATGCGCCATCGTCTACGATCTCTTATCCATTCCCTGACTGCCGCATGGCCTACCTGCGATAAACATCCAAAGCAGCGTCTCTGCTTCAACTGTGGAGATGTCCAAAATGCGGCGAATGCACCTGCTAGGACAAAACGTGTACAACAGCTTCATTAGGTGTCTTGTTGCGCACAAAGAAGGAGGCTCACCCCCATGTATGATGAACGCCAAGCGCGGATCATGACGTATGCGCAACGGCTCAACGCCTACCTTTACAAGCACCAGAACCGGAACGGTGACACTCGATCCCCTCAAGATTGAGCAAGAAACGGGCATCCCGCACGAGGATTTGGATGCCGCTATTGGAGAGCTTGAGCGCAGCCCCTCTCGGAAGTGGATTTTTAGCCGGTAAGCAAGTGGCATTCTGGTTCAGGCGCTTACTCAGCCAGAGCAGCCGCTCACCAATGTGTCTACCTCGTATGACCATCTACTCTGAGGAGTTTTGTCACTCTTCAGGTGCCCACTTTGCGCTGCTTTCGGCGGCAGATGAAGAAAAGGAGAGAACGTGGGTCCCATTCGCTTGGGCGCGACCTCCCCCTGAACCCCCTGCTGAAGAGTTATCATTCAGGGGAGATATCAACAGCTCCACGGTACAGTGATGGTACTTCCTCCTGCTGAAAACGTGAGGGAGCCGCTGATAGGGCAGGTAGCGCGTACTTGGATGGTTACCTGCTGCTGCTGACCTGGGGACAGCACGCCCGCTGACGGGCTCAAGGAGACCTGGTCTAAGCCAGTGCTGGATGCAGACCATGCCAGATTGCCTTGATACCCTTGGGGCAAAGACAGTGTGGCAATACAGGTGTACCGATGTCCATGGAATGGACAGTCACTCTCTGCATAGAACTGGCTGGGGGTAGCAACCAGCCCTGATGTTGACGCAGATGTAGGTGTTGGCGTGGGTCTGGGCGATGGGGTAGGACTAGGCGTCGCGGTCGGCCTGGGTGAAGGCTGTGGAGATGGAGTAGGCGATGGCAGGGGTGATGGGACCTGCGATGGTCCTGTTGAAGGCGCTCCTGAACGCGCCTGTGGAGTCAGGTGAGCAGCCGTTCTTGGTGAAAGGGCCAGGGGTAAAGCAAAGGAAGAGATGGCTACGATCATGGCGGCGATGACTATCGACAAAGCCGTAACAGCCAGCCAGAGATACTTGGAACCTTGATGGCCACTTCGGCGGCCACTGCCCATCCTGCCTCCGCTGGTGGGGGATACGGCCTTGGTGACGCCGGCATAAGTACCTGTTGCCAGTTCCGCCCGCGAGTCGACAATCACAGTCATAGGGAGGGTTGCTTGTTCCCAGCTGACGCTTTGAGGGTGAGGTGCCTCGATGACGAGTGAAACGGCAGTAGCTAGTTCAGCTACGTCAAGCTGCCCCGTCACGATGTTTGTGTGTACCTGTGCGCTCTCCGCTCCATTTTCGCACGCTTCTGCCGGAGAAGCAACGAGAGGGCCCACATCCTCTTGATGCTCTCCCTCCTCCTCACATGGCTCTGGTGTTGCAGGGACAGGTATATCGATTTGCTGCCAGATATCAGGAGGCTTTCTAGAGTGCTCAGGATCTCCGGGTAGGTTGTCTTCCTGCGCCTGCTGATGCTCGATCTTCTGAGACATGTCAACAGTACTTGTTAGCTGAGCAGGAGACTGGAAAGAAGAGAGAGCGGGGAGAGTAGCACGGGGCCAAACAGTTGTAGTAAGTAGGCGTGGCTGTAATAGGCGGGCTGTGCCCAGTGCTGTGATCAAGTCTTTCACACTGGCATGGCGAGCGGCCTGCTGTTTGGCCAGCGCTTTGAGGATTACCTCCTCAAGGCGTAGGGGGAGAAGCATATTGAGCTGCGTCAGGGCTGGCGGACTTTCCGTTGCGTGCTTCAGTTCCAGCGCTGAAAAATCAGCAGCGGCGAAAGGGACGCTGCCGGTAAGAAGTTCATAGGCAATACAGCCCAGTGCATACTGATCGCTGGCCTTGCTCGTCATGCCTTGAAACTGTTCAGGCGCCATGTAACGAGCCGAGCTGAGGTTGTGAGTAAATGCGCTGCTTGCCGCATCCAGCAGGGCGCTGATCGTCACGTCTGTGAGCAGCGCATCTCCGTGAGCAGTGAAGAGAATATTTTCAGGTTTGAGGTTCCCATGGGTGATATTGAGCTGATGGACGTACTGGAGAGCCTGCCCTACCTGTGAAAGGAGAGTCAATGATTCCTGTATGGGGATTGAGTGGAGAGATTGACGCTTGATGTGGTCTCGCAAGGAGCCTCTGGGAGCGTACTCAGTGACCAAGTAAGGCACATCCTCGTGTATGCCGCTATCCAGGATGGGCAGCAGATGAGGGTGTTTCAGCATTTTGAGCAAGCGGCCTTCCTGGAGAAAGCGAGGCTGTTGCTGTGAGGAGAGGTGTATGGAATACCAGAGCTTGATGGCGACGGTACGTCCTGTATGAAAATGCTGCTCTCCCCGGTACACATAACTACAAGGGTTGTTGCTGATATCAGCAACTAAACGATAGCCCCCAATGAGCCTGCCGATATAGGCATCTGCACCTATCATTCCAGTCTCCTCCGGACGGAAAGAAGTTGTCAGCCTTTTCATTGGCTTGCCAGTCAGTATAAGCGGACCCAGTGTAGCAAGTCAATGCAGAGTACTATCGGTTCAAATCATCACTGAGGAAATTTGGGTAGTCTCCCTTCTTTGTGTTGATGTATAATGTGGCAAGTACCAACACAAAGGAGAAAGGGAATGGATCAGGCAGGTCTGGCGCCAGCGGGATCATTTTGTTGGAACCCCGACTGCCCAGAGTATGCCCAAATCGGGCATGGCACCATCCGTAAATTTGGGCAGACGGCCAAAGGAGTACAACGCTACCAGTGTAAAACGTGCCAAAGGACGTATGCCGAAACCAAAGGAACGGTCTTTCACGGCTGCCATCATTCGCCACAAACCATCCTGGACTGTCTGGCGATGCTGGCGGATCGCAATAGCGGGGCCTCGATTCATCGCATCAAAGGGGTCAAAGAAGAGACGGTGTGTGAGTGGCTGCAACGAGCCGCCGGGCATGTGGAAGAGATCGAGGCGGTGTTGTTAGCGAACTATCCCGTCAGTCGTGCGCAACTGGACGCCCTGTGGACCTACGTCGGCCACAAGGGCGAAAAAGGGGGCGAGGCGTCGAGGAGGCCCGAGGCAGCTTCTGGCGGGGCACGACGATCGCGATAGACAGTCGGCTGCGCATTGGACGGGCCATTGCTAAAACGGAGGAAGAAGTGGCACTCGAGTTGATGACCCAACTCAAAGAGCGCTGTGGCAGGCAACTCATTGCTGTGCATACACAAGTGGTCTATGGGGACCCGCAAGAGGTGAAGGCTCTGCTTGGTGAGCAGACCGCCTATGTTGAACGCACGCATCTGACCTCACGTCAGATGAATGGACGCTTGGTACGTAAGAGTTTATCCTACTCCAAGCGACTCAGGCTGTTACGAGCCGCTTGCAGTTGGGAAGATTGGGTCTACAATTTGACTCGTCCAGTCAAGACGCTGCGGGTGGAGCAAGTTGCTGGCTCTGGACAACAACGCTGGCAACCACGGGCGCCCGCTATGGCTGCTGGACTCACTGATCATATCTGGACCATCAAAGAGCTTTTGATGACGGTGGTTCTTCCTTCCGTCATCAACACGAAATAGGGAGACTACCCGTAATATCAACCCTTTCTTAACCGCTTCTGAAGAGGAAGATCAGAAGTGCAGTTCGACCTGCTTGCGCACTCTCTGCTCAGTCTTTATAGCTCGTATATGGGTAAACTTCCATAAGTCTTCCACACGTATGACATCAAAGCCTAGCCCCTCCAGGTCTTTTGTAAACTGCTCTCGATGGGTAAAACGCTCCGTTGCTTCAATGATGTGGAGCTGCCCATCAAGTTTCAAGGTCCGGTGAGCCTCGCGAAGATAGTAAGTAAAGTTAGCCCCCATCAATGAGAGCGAGAATATGGCAACGTCGAGTGTCTCATCATCAAGGGGAACATGTGACATGTCACAAGCAATCACATGCTCATTGATGGCGATATGATCTATACTATAGACCGTGTGACGATCCGATACCGCCTGAGCAAGCAAGGCTTCCCCACAGCCGAAATCTCCAATCACTTTGCCACTGCGTTCTTGACACCAGTTGATCATTTCCTTGTATGGGACGACTGCCCAATCCTTGCGCTTTTCTCGGTAAAGCGTATGATAGTGTGCCCATTCCTCTGGGTTGACCTGCAGGCGCTCATGCGTTTTCTCGCTCTGGCTCTGGTTCCAGATACGATTTATTGCTGAAAATGCCCCATATTGTTGATGCCGACGTTGTACTTCGATCTCGTCTTCCTCTGGAAGAGGCACAATGATCTGAGATCGCGTGACTGTGTTCGTTCTCCCCTCATCTAGCCGCTTGAGCCAAGCCATAAGATCTTGATATGCCTGAGCAGGAGTACGCAGGTGTCCTTCTGGTACCACGCCGTCTACTGCTGCATCAGCAACAGATTTCTTGAAATGGAGGCGTTGCATCTTCGACTCACACCAGGACCAGCGTTCTCCATTCACTATAGCATAGGTGAGTGGCAAAATCAGGGTTACAGGCCGCCGTTGACCCTGACGAAAAATGCGTCCTTTGAGCTGTTCAAATTCCGCTGCTGTCCAAGGTAAGACATTGACGATCAGCCGATTACAGACGTGCTGTAGTCCATCTACTCCCGTGCCGATCGCACTCGTGCCAATGAGAATATCGATATCGCCATGAAGAAATCCATTAAGTCCTGATTTCTCTTCTCCTGTGTAGAAACCGATCTTCCACCTATCCTCTGTAAGCGCATCCCACAGTAGTTGATCAATACCGTGAATAAGCTGGGTATAGATAAGCGTTTTTGGCAAAACCTGTTGACGAATCACTGTTAACCTGGCCTTGGTCAAGATGTGTTCCAGCGCCAGAGGAGATCCTTGTTGACCTAATTCTTGAATTTCATTGAGGTATGAACTACAGTCGACCTCAATCTCCTGCTGCTCATACCCGATACGATATTCTGGCATCCAGCGAATACCTAATCGGACGAGTTTTTGATGAAGAGACATACAATTGGGTACAGTTGGCTGTGTCTGCAAGTCATCGTGTGTGAGACCGGTAACGAGTTCTACCATGCTCTTGCCTTCTTGTAGATTATTAATGACGGGAGTTGCTGACATGCCAAGTACATGCAGATCATGATTCTGTTGAGTAGCGAAGGCAATCATGGCCGCCACTAATTTTCTCCGCCTTGACATATCTTCCACCTGGCGTTGCTTTGCATAGTGAATCTCATCAATAATAATCAAATCAACTGTTTCCTGTTTGGTCAGCATCCGTATCTTTCTGGCTGCTCCTTCCTGCTGAAAACTCTCATAATTGAGCACAAGATAGCGGGGGTTTTGATCCATGTCCACTCTTCCAAAACCCAACTCATTTTCCTTCTCTTCATCCCAATTTGGTGTAAAGGTCTTGGCTTTAACGAGGCTCTGAGGGAAACTCTCGAAAATCGCATCTTGCCATCCCTTCACAACGCTATTGGGACAACAAATGACCGTCAATTGAGCATTGATCACTCTGCTGGCAAGAATCGCAGAAAGCGTTTTGCCTGCGCCTGTACCAGACCAGTTCCCGACTCGCTTCTGTTCGCGAACACGAACGGCACCAAGCCGCTGCATGAGGTTTGGGGGGACAAGCTTACTGTCCATGTGAAAAGCATAGTCAGATGGAATATCGAGTGCTTTTGCTTGCTCGTACTCCATCAGGAACCGCTCCTTGACCCGTTCCATGTACTCGCTACCACTCGCGCTCCTCGCTTGGGCAATCGCTGTTACTTCATCACGGAATGTGTGCCGCCAAATTTTCGTAAGCGCAGAGCTGATGAGAAATTCAACTGCATCTTCGTCTGCAGAATATGTACGAGCGTGATCAAAGGCTGCCAAGACTTTTCTTGTCTCTACCACTGGCAGCACATATCCATCGCTTTCTTCTTCATTAACCAATTCATCATGCATTTCTGATTGGAGCATTTCCTCTTCAATGACATCGAGTTCTTGCTCCTGTTTCTCTAAGGACTCAAGTGTTTGGGTGGGATCGTCAAGGAATTGATCAACGAGCGAGGGGACTCCTTCGAGAAATTTCTCAATTTCAGCAAGAGGAAATCTTCCTGTTGCTAGAGCTTTGGCAAATGCTTTGCTTTTTCCCGTCAGCAAGCCATTTTGTTGAAACAGGAGGTAGAGCTCTGCTGCGGTTAACGTGGTAAGGTGCTCTCGAAGGGAGCCGATAAAGCTCCGAAGTACAGAGAGCGTCCATCGGTTGTTACATCCTGGGCAATTACTGCTTCTTGTTCGATCATAGATTCGTGCCTCCCATTCATGGGTTATTTTTCCCTGACAACGCCACCATACCCTTTTCTCGCTGCCGGGTATAACATCATCAGGCGTAAGTATACCGTTTTTAGTCGGATGCCACTCGGCGGCAAGGTGAGGGTACAACGCCCGCAGCGAGGTCATGGAGGTTGCTATTAAACCTGAACACAGAGGGCATCTTGTGCCCTCCCCTTTTATCCGATTCGTAATCATGCTTTCCCACTCGTGAGAAGGATCGCTTTGGCATCGCCACCACACCTTCTTGTTACTTCGCGGTAATACCTGATCTGGGGTAAGCTTCCCATTTTTTACGGGATGCCACTCTGCTGCTATGTGGGGGTATAGGGCTTGGAGTGAAGTTGCCAGAGTCACCTTCTTGCTAACGCAGATGTGGCATTTCCCGCCTCTGACGCGGCTGGAAATTGATGCCTGCCACTCATGCGATGGGTTTTTCCGGCACTGCCACCAAGCCTTTTGTTCGCCTCTGGCCTTTACTGTATCAGGGGTGAGTGTACCATTCTTCGTTGGATGCCATTCGGCGGCTAAACGGGGATACAAGGCTTGTAACGATTGGCACATGGGACACCTATGTCCTTGCGCTCTATAGTTTATCGTCATGTGCCATATATGCGCTGGCTCTACCTGACATTGCCACCAGACCTTTCTTCCACTTCCAGGCTTCACGTCGTCTGGCGTCAGCGGCCTATTCTTCGTCGGATGCCATTCAACTGCGAGGTCAGGACGAAGATAAGACAAACACGTTGTTGGCGTTGCCACCTGTCCGCTACAGATCAAACAACCGTTTCCGTGTACGCGGCTGGCTATCACGGCTGCCCATTCGTGAGAAGTATCAATTTGGCACCGCCACCACACCTTTGTTCCACTTCCTGGAACAACATCATTGGGTGTAAGCGTTCCGTTTTTGGTCGGGTGCCATTCCCGAGCAAGCTGGGGGTAGAGAGCTTGTAAGGAGGTTGTTGGTGTAGGAACTCGTCCACTGCACTTCTGACATCCGTATCCCCTCTTGGCGCGACCCGTGTAGGATGTAGCGTGAGAAGGGAAACGCAGAGAGGACATATTCCTCCACCCAGAGATCTATTTGCAATCATAGCCTGCCACTCATGGGTAGGATCTACCTGACACTGCCACCAGACACGTCGGTGACTTCCAGGCAAGACATCACGCGAGGTGAGACCATCATTTTTTATTAAGTGCCATTCTTTTGCTAGATGTGGATACAAAGCGTGTAACGAGTTCGCAACAGTTACAGTTTTTCCCGCACATATTGGGCAATCTGTTCCTTTTGCTCTGTTTGCAATAGCAGTCTCCCATTCGTGAGAAGAATCCTTGCGGCATTGCCACCAGACCTTCTTGCCGCTCCCGGGAACTACTTGATCGGGTGTAAGAGACCCATTTTTGGTCGGATGCCATTCTGCTGCGATGTGAGGATAAAGCTGACATAGCGAATTTGTTGCACTGACAACCTTATTTGCGCAAACGGGACAACCACGCCCTCGTACACGACCACTGACAGATGATTGCCATTCATGAGTTTCATTTTTGTGACATCGCCACCACACTTTTTTTCCACTTCCTGGAACTACTTGATCAGGCGTAAGGTCGCTATTCCTCTCAGGATGCCATTCTGATGAAAGCTCTGGGTAAAGTGCCATTAAAGAGGTTTCAGGAGTTGCAATCAGGTGGCGACACATCGGACATCCATTACCTCGCACTCTGCTGTTAATCGTGGCTTGCCATTCATGGGTACTATCTCTGCGACACCTCCACCAGGCTTTTTCAGAATTACCTGGTTTTACCTCAGTTGGAGTAAGACTACCATTCTTTGTCGGATGCCACTCCTGTGAAAGTTCAGGATAGAGCGTTTGTAATGAATTGAGGGAGGTCACAAGACGTCCGGTACATATGGGGCATTTTCCTGAGCCATTTACTCGGAGTTGAATGACTGCCTCCCATTCATGTTCTGCATCACAGTGCCACCACACTTTTTTATTACTTTTAGGCTTGACATTCTCTGGAGCTAATTCGCCATTCTTCGTCGGATGCCACTCTGCTGCAATAGTGGGGTGAAGTGCTTTCAATGATGCAGTAGAAACCGCCTTGAGGCCGCTGCAGACCGGGCAACCATGTCCTCTCACACGGCTAGGTATATGTGCCAACCACTCGTGAGAGGGATCTACACTGCATTGCCACCACACTTTCTTATTACTACCTCGACCCACATCATGAGGCATGAGTTCATTGTTCTTTGTTGGATGCCATTCACTGGCTAGTTGAGGATGAGACTCTAGTAAAGACTGCTTAAACGTTCCTACCGGCGTTCTACATTTTGAGCATCCAGTTCCTCCTACGCGATCTACAATAGTCGCTTGCCATTCATGCGAGGGATCAGTGCGGCACTGCCACCAGACCTTTTTGCCACTTCCCGGTCGTACCTGATCTGGAGTCAGCATCCCATTTTTCAGGGAATGCCATTCTTCTGCAAGAGAAGGATGCAAGGCTCTGAGCGAACTAGTCGGCGTTGCTACCTTGCCTTTGCACATTGGACACCCATTGCCACGAACTCTTTTACGAATAACAGCTTGCCACTCATGAGTTGGCTCAACACGACATTGCCACCACACTTTTGTATGACTCCCCGCGATAACATGCTCTGGAGTGAGATCGCCATTTTTTTCAGGGTGCCATTCGATAGCAAGATCTGGATGCGAAATGGCTAAAACTGTTTTCACTACTATCTACCCTCATTTCATCTCACGCTCAACCTCATGTATCTATCATACTTGATTGAGTACGTCATGGCAATTGTTTGCTTCTACAGGGCCTGTTTGTCGTTCTGCTTAAATATACGTTGCTCGCACTCCGCAATCAGCCCTTGCATGAGACTGACCCTTTTCTTCTGTACTGTTACTAGAGCGCTACGCCAGTTTCCGATTGTTGAGCCGGAGCTGAGAGCATTGTTACAAATTGTTTTAATTCCTACTATTCGTTATCCGGGAGCTACCTCTGGCTTATATATCCTTTCCCTCCATCACCCGGAGGAGCATTTCCATCCCCAGCTGCTCATCAGACTTTGCCATCTGTTTCTCTATCGTGCCCTTGCTCAGCTCCTCGGCCAGCGTCAGCACCCTCGTATTGTTCTCTCTCAACTTCTTCATCTGTTCGACTAGGCGTGCGACTTCCTGATGCTGCGCATCGGTCAGGGGCCCAGATTGCCAACGGCGCAACTGTTCTTCAAACATCCAGAAGTCATTCTTTTGCGTGGTAAATGCCTGCTTGACACGATTCACCGTGAAATTGTCTAAGACATGCGGCTTTGACCTGGCCTCCAGCAGCGTCTCGTATTGCTCACTATCGGCCTCTAGCATTCCATCGATATGCGTGCCTACTGTGGGTGACATGCCGATTGGTTGAAATTGTGGTTGTGGTTGCTGCCCAGTCTGCCTGTGTGAATGTTTCTTCTTGCCCATGATGTACTCCTCCTGTTTTGCTTCTCAGTATAAAGCGACTGAGACAACAAGGCGAGAGGGAAGGGACCAATAGGCTTGTAACTAAAAATAACGGTAATCTATCAGCACGCTTCTACCTCTCATTCCTGTTTTATTCTAGTGTTACTTTGCGGGTGTAGTAGCTTCGCTACTCACCCCTAGAACATTGAAGTGAAACCTTCTCCTTTGAGACCTTGTTTCAATGTTCTAAATGTGGTCTTCCAGCTAGAAATTCTTCTCAAGAAGATACTTCTTGTATTCCCTTGTTCTGCTAGACGCTCATCCGCTGCTTACAGTCTATAATAAGCTTCTGAAGCAAACCGACGCGTTTTTTTCCCCTGAACGGAAAAGAGAGCTTGACAGCAGGTGTAGCCTAAAGGAAAGAAGGAGGATGAACAGCTCAGCAGGAGAACGACCGTGGTCCGACGAACCCGACCCCCCGCGTCCCGAAGCGACGCACGCCATCACGCTGACCCCGTTGAAAGAGTCTTGCCAGCAGTGCGGTCAGCCGCTGTGGGTAGGCTATCACGGCCATCGCACGGTGACCAAGTTGGATGGGCTCTGGAAGTTGACGATTGTAGTCCGTCGCTGTATGCAGCCGGAGTGTCCGTGCTATCATCTAGCTTACCGTCCCGAAGAAGAAGGACGATGGGCGCTGCCGCATGGCGAATTTGGCCTGGAGGTGATTGCCTTGATTGGCCACTGGCGTTTTCGCGAACATCGCAGCGTGCCAGAGATGCAGTGTGACGAATTTAATGCAGCGCTATGAAGAACTGGTCGCCTTGCGCGTGATGGATCATGAGCGGATCAAGGAGCGGTTGCAGAAGCAAGGGCGTGTGATTCTCGCCATCGATGGATTGCAGCCAGATGTGGGGCACGAGGTGCTCTGGGTGGTGCGTGATTGCCTCTCGGAAGAGATCCTGTTGGCGCGTCCCCTGCTCAGCAGTTCGCAGGGTGATCTGACGACCTTACTCACCGAAGTCAAGGCACAGTTGGAACGCCTCGAGGTGCCGGTCAAAGGGGTCATTTCTGATGGGGAAGAAACCATCGGGAGCGCCGTGGCCTTTGTCTTCCCCGAGGTGCCCCATCAGCTCTGTCAGTTTCACTACCTGCGCGATGCCACCAAGCCGCTCTACGACGCGGATCGACATGCCAAGACCGAACTGAAGAAGCACGTGCGAGGGGTGCGACCTCTCGAACGAGCCCTGGAGGAACGCAGTGACCCAGAGGCCGAAGCAATCAGGGGCTACTGCTTGGCGGTGAGAAGCTCGTTGACCGATGATGGACGTCCACCGTTAGAAGCCTCTGGCCTCAAATTGCAGGACCGGCTTATCCAGATCAGCGACTCCATTGCCCGTGTCGAACAAAAAAAAGCCTTCCACCAGCACTGAAGCACTTGCAGCAGATTCTCATCAAGGCGCTCTCGCGCACAGCGGGACTGTGGTCTCCCATCAAAGACGCCTATGCGCTGGTGTATCAGGCCGCTCACATTTTGGCTCATCATGAGCAGCAGACGGGTACTCAGGTTCGGGAGACGTATCTGCTGCATCTTGCGCAGATGCAAGAACAGAAAGCGAGTCTGGGCACGTTGAGCGAGGCTATCGATCATTTTGTGGAGATCAGCGAGAACTTTGCGCCCGGCTTGTTTCAGTGCTATGATGTGCCAGACCTGCCTTGCACCAATAATGATCTAGAACATTGTTTTGGCGTCGCTCGTGCGCATGAGCGTCGGGCGACGGGACGCAGAGGGGCTATTCCTGGGGTCGTGGTGCGCGGCTCCGTCCGTTTGATGGCGGTGGTGGTGAGCAAACACGAGGACTTGCAGGCGGCCGATCTGCAACCCAGCGATTACCAGGCCTGGAGGCAACTGCGGACACACCTGCGCTATCGTGAGCAAGCGCGTCGCCAGCAGTTCCGTTTTCGCAAAGACCCTGCTGCCTACCTGGCGGCTCTGGAAACTCAGCTACTCGAGTGATGTTTTCCGTTCAGGGGGAAAAAAAGGGTCTTGCACATTTTTATATACCTCCTTGATCACCATGTCTCATCGTATCTCAACCAGATACACGGCCATTTTCCCTTTCGCCCACCCGTTTCACCAGTATTTCTTTCACTATTTGCCTGTGCCGCGCTCCCTTGCATTTTCCCCTTTGCCTTCTTTGCTGCTTGCTTCCTTTTTCTCACACGGCATCCCACGCCACACTGCGGCTATCTGTCATCCCCATGAAAATTTTCTAAGAGCAGCTCTTCGTCCTTATACATTTACTTACCATCCCCCAAAACGGCTACTCCAGATTTTGAAAGAACTCCTACCTGTCCTGACAAGCGGAGTGGCCCGCCAGTCCTGACAGCCGATATGTGTATACCATCCTCTGGCCACCCACATTCCGCAGTTTGCATTTGCATTTTTCGCAAAATCCCTTGGAGAGCGGACTTACAATGTAGAGCTTATTTATAGCTCTACATTGTAAAATGGCCTCTCACCTAAGTTCACGAAAAAACTGCGGAATGTGGGTTCATTATACAATTTTTATTCTCAATAGCCGAGAAGAAGTTCTCACCATTCGCGTAATCGCGAGAAGGAAAAACGAATTATTCTGGGTGAAAACGGTGAAATGAACACCACAATGGCTCATTTCGCTTGGTTTCATAGCCATCTGAGAATTTTTTACATCGTTCGATAAATGAGATTTTCTCAAGTGGGGAAAGCTACCATCAAAAATGGCGATTTTCTCCCTCAAGTGAGGCCAATAATTCGTTTTAGTCAAATTTTATTACGCGAATGGTGAGTTATTCTTCCTTTACAGGCATTCTTTGGTGCAGGTTCACCGATTGCAAGACAATGCCAACGACAATTATCACCAGCCCTACAACTGTACTAAGAAGTATCTGCTCGCCTAAAAAGAGCGCAATATAGACAAGCGAGAGAAAAGGAGTTAAATACAACGCATTTGAGATGACTGAGGTATCTCCATATTCCAGCGCCTTAAACCAGAAGATGTAGGAAACACCGTTCACTAAAAAGCCATTGAGCAGGAGCCAAAGCCACACGTGAAACGACGGCATTTTCAGCGAGGAGAAGAGTAAAAGGGTCGGGGTGATAAAAACAAGCGCGGTCACAAAGTAAATGAACACGCTGACTACCTGGTCGTACTGGTATTTCTTCCCTAAGACAGAAAAGAGGGCAAAGACACACGCTCCCCCGAGCGCTAATATATCACCTTGCAGACTGGTAAAGCTCAGGGTGAAAATGCTTCCATGCGTCACAATGACCATAATGCCTAAAAAGCTTATGAATATAGAGCAGAGTTTTTTTATCGTAAGCTTCTCCCTGAGAAGAGGAAACGCAAGAATAATAACAAGCATGGGCCAGGTGTAAGCTAAAATAAATCCCTCTGAGGCGCTGGTGAGTGCTAAAGCACCATACAAAAGAACATAATACAAATACGTCCCCAGAAACCCTAACACCCCTACTTTCGCGTAGTCATATATCGAATAGGTAGCCAGTACGCTCGTCTTTTTCTGAAAAAGGACAATGCCGCCCATCACGGTGCAGGAGAAAATGGTTGAGTAGAAAAGCATCTGAAGGTTGTTCAACTCAATCAGGATATACTTTGTCACTACAGGGATCAACCCCCAGGACAGAATACACAGGCCAAGAAAGAAAACCGATTTGGCTGTGTTGTTTGTCGTGCAGCGTTTATACAATGCTCTGGTTCCGTTACGAAGCTACTGAGAAGGGTACCACTATACTCATCCAGTGTCCATACTACCCCTCTTGTCAAGCTCACTCACGCTCATATGGGTACGTTCCTCTCCTGCGCTTTGCGCATCACGCTACGACGTGTGTATAAGAGGTCCTTCTGCAAAGCGCGAAACTCAGGATGGTTGGAAAGAGGGTGTTTGGGTGTTGCCGCAGTCCCTAGAATTGTCTCAAGCATAATAAGGATTTCAGCGTAATTGGTGCGCTGGGTACTGGTACTTTCCCGTCTTGACCACACAATAGTGTTACCTTTTGCAATGAGGCCATGTTCCCTCTCAGGGTCACAAGAGGTACGGGTAACTGCTTGTGAGCACGACTTTTACGAGCTTCTGCAACTCGAGGATTGCTTCCGTGGTATCTGGGAATGGTTTCCAGTAGCCCATAGAATCGGCAAACTCATCACATTCTTCATTATCGGTGGGAATATCGTAGTTATTGAAGACCATTCTCAATGTGTCACGGAGGACCTGGCGGTAGGGGCGATATTTTTCCTGGATGTAGCGGAATTGGATTTCTTCCCATTCCTCTTGTAAGGTTTGTGGGTCAACATAGCCAAGTCCTTTGGAATCCATACTTTCTGCGAAGAAGCGCAGAATTCCTCTTTCCCAGTCAATGAGTGTGCCATAACAGTCAAAGGTGATGGCTTTTGGTAGTGTGATCATTGAGTTTTTCTCCTTTACTGTCCGGTTGTCTGAGATTGGCTTAGCGATCTACCAGCGCCCTTGTCAGGGTCACCACTGTCACGAACATGCGGTAGAGATCGAGTAGATTATCGTTAGCAAGCCGCACAGCGCGAGGGCTTACTCGCTCAACACCGCGCACCCACTCTGCCATCTCGGCCATATCTGCAACAAGAAATGTGACTTCCAGGGAAACTGGCATCTTGAACTGAGGCGGATGCATTACGTCCGGTGTGCGAGCAAGTTCAACAGCACGAACAGCGCCCGCCCTTAAGAGTTCGCAGGCCACCGTGGGATGTATATGAGCAGCGGCAAAGCGTCCCAGTGAATGCTTTACGACAACATTTTCGGCCTCCGGGGCGACCAGTTGTGCCTCCTGGACGGTCACCTCGTCACCGCTGATAAAAATAATTGGCACAGCATAATGCGCAGCCACCAGCGCATTGATACCCGACTCACCCACCACTTCCCCGTTGATGCGCACCTCCCAGATCGCACCAGGATTATAGGTATGCGAGAGAACAGCGCGTTCGGCGCCAATCGACCCATGATAGCTGATAAAGCAGACCCCATCAAAGCTGGCATCAAGTCCCTGCATCATGTACAGAGGCTTATGCCTACCGGTAATCAATGTCGCTTTACCTGCGAGATCCTGCGGGTGAAGGTTGCGCATATGGTGATGCGAGTCGTTGACCACAAATTCAGTGGCTCCGGCCTCTAACGCGCCATTAATAACCGCGTTGACCTCGTTCGTGAGCAACAGGCGGCCTTGCTCGTATTCAGCACTACCTTCGATAATCTGTTCCCAGGCGACGATGCCGCTTGTACCTTCAAAGTCTGTTGAAAGAAAAAGTTTCATACTTTCAAAAATACCCCCTCCAAAGCTCTTTATCATGGTATCACACATTTGCTTTGAGATTATGGAGCAAGGCCGAAAATATCGTAGAATGAAGAGCAAAAAGCCGAAAGCTAAACGAAGAGCAACCTCTCCTGATGTTGTTCATAGTGTCGCGTGTTGAGCTGCATATGTTTCGTTGGTTTCTTTATGATCAGTACAAAGAGAGAAGAAGATAGAGCAATCTGCTTCTAGAGAGGAAGGAGTAGAGATATGGCGGTATCTGAACAACTGCATCTTGATCGTTTCGCAGCACCAGCACGACGAGCACTCTTGAATGCCCAACAACAAGCGGTACAAATGCAAGCGCAGGAAATCTATCCAGAGCATTTGCTGCTTGGTATTCTTGTACAGGATGATGACGAGGCAGCAGAGGTCTTAAGCCGTTTAGGTATGAACATGCAGGTGCTTCGTGGGCAAGTCGCTGTCATCTTTGGGAGCAGCACTTCAATCAGCTCAGACGAGCAGCCCACCCTTCCATTGACGCAAGAAGCGCACGCTTGTCTTGATTGGGCCATTTCTTTTGCAGAGCAGCGCGATACCTTGCTGGTTCCCCCGGCCTATGTGTTGCTCGGTGTCGTACGTCATCAGCAGGTGCAACCTCTCCTTGCCCTTTTGCTGTCGTCGGCAGGAACCTGGCTTTCCTCTGTGGTAGAAAGGACAGGGCTGGCTTATACCTATGCAATCGACCAGCTCATTCAGGCGAAAGTCGGCGAACCGAGGAACGGGGACTTCACTCATGACGTGGGAGCTTCCACCGGCATCAAGGTTGAGCGTCCAACAATCACGTTTGCAGACATTCTTGGAGGAGAGATGGCCAAGAAAGAACTACGCGAGGTGATCACCTTCCTGCGCTGGCCGCAGTTGTTCCAATCTTCAAAGAAAACGCCTTCAGGCAGAATGCTGCATGGGGTGCTCATCATGGGTCATCCCAGCACGGAGAGAACACTGCTCGTGCATGCAACGGCTAGTGAGGCGATTGCTCCCCTGGTCTCCCTTTCGTTGACAACACTGGTTGCTACACTGCTTGGCGCGAGCGAGCGTGAGGTTGTCCATGGAGGCCGCAGAGCCATCCGACAGGTCTTCGAGCAGGCGAGAAGAAGAGCGCCCAGTCTCCTCTTTCTTAATGAACTTGACGCCCTGGAAAGGTTGGAGGCGAAGGAAGAACGTGAGCCTTTGCTAAACCAGGTGCTCTTCGAGCTAGATGGGCTGGAGCCCTACCCACCTGTTGTTGTTCTTGCCACGTCCTACAGGCCTGAGAGACTTGCGCCAGCACTGCTCACTCCTGGCCGTTTTGACCGGCAAATACGCTTGAGTGAAAGTTTCACCATCCATGCTGCTACCGAGACAAAACTCTGCCTTTCGTGTAAGCGCGAGGGGCTTTCCAGCTGGAAATACTGCATTTACTGTGGAGCTTTGTTAGTGAAAGCCTGTCCCGTCTGTGGCGCTCCCCGTATCGAGGTGGAGGGATCGCGCTATTGCTTTGAGTGTGGAAGTGTATGGCGGTCTGATTGAGTGAAAGACCTATACAATTAACCAACCCACGTACTTCCTGGCCCACCGGCTGCTCGGCAAATATCTATGCTCGCCTGGCGACCGGTACGGGCTGGATACTGTTGTTCAACGGCCTGGCGCAATGTCTCGACGGATACATCACGAACCAGGTTAATGGTACACCCGCCAAAGCCACCACCCAGCATGCGGGCCCCCAATACACCTGGAACCTGCCGAGCAATCTCTACCAGCGTATCCAGTTCCAGACAGCTCACCTCGTACTCGTCGCGCAGGCCAGCGTGCGATAGCCAGAGTAGCTTGCCTATCTCCTCAAACGCATTAATTTCCAACAGATTGACGGTCTGTAAGACACGGGCATCTTCAGCAATCACGTATCCGGCACGTCGCTGTAGTAGGTCAGAAAGTTCCGCTCCATAGCGAGCAAACTGCTCTGGCGTGACATCACGCAGGGTAGAAATGCTGCGCGCAGTCTCGTTTGCAGGCTCGTGTTGGAGAATAATATCACGCAGCAGACCAGAGGCCTCTTCGCATTGCCTGCGACGTTCATTGTAGGCAGAGTCAGCCAGGTCGCGGCTGACGCCGGTATCTATGACCATCAAAGATATTGCAGGCGCTTCGAAAGGCAGGTAACGATACTCAAGCGAACGGCAGTCGAGCAAGATAGCCTTGCCAGGTCGCCCAAGGCACGATGCCGCCTGGTCAAGAATGCCGCACTGCACACCCGAGGCCGCCTGCTCGGCACGCTGGCAAATGGCTGCAATCTGCATGGGCGTCAGCGTCGCCCCAGAAGTACCGATAGAGAAACGTCCTGCAGAGAAAAGAGCGCAGGACTGCGCCGCTGCCACCTCCAGCGCGGCCGACGAACTCATACCACCTCCGAGCGGCACATCTCCAACAATCACAGCATCAAAACCCGCAAGTTGTACACCCTCCCTGGTTAGCTCAGCTGCCACTCCAAGCACATAGCGCGCCCACGCGGGCAGTTTAGCGCGCTGCTGTTCAAATGAGTCAGGCAACTCCTCTAGCGAGAATTGTGCATACTCCTGGAAATGCTCTGACCAGAGGCGTACGGTATCATCACTGCGCGTCCGGCCGGCAAACGCTGCCACCCGGTCTACGGCAATGGGCAAGACAAAGCCCTCGTTATAATCTGTATGCTCGCCAATCAGATTTACTCGTCCCGGCGCCCAGGCAGCACCTAGTGGCCCGGCATAATCAACAGCATCAGAAAAGACTATAGAAAATTGCTCTAATGCAGATTGAGCGGGAGATGGCAGTACAGATGAATCGTTTTGCATTATTCTATCCTTGCAATAGCCTCACGCAACTCTTGCGCCTTGAGCGCAGGTGAGGAATCGTTTGTCCACAAACCCCAGATGGATTCAGAAGAGGCAGCATATTTCAGCTTGCCAGGAGCGCGACCTATGGCCAGGATCTCAACATGCAGGTGAAAGCGCTCATCAGCAAGCTGGTGTATGCCCATGAGATAAGGCATGGGGGCCATCGCCCCGTTGGACAAGGCATTGTAGCCGCGCACAACTTGCAGTAACAACGCGGCAAAGTCGCGCAATTCGTTATCCTGCATCAGTGCCAGATTGGCCACGTGGCGCCGAGGGTAAAGATGCGTTTCATAGGGATAGCGCACGTAGGGAGGCAAAAATGCCTGCCAGGTGCTATTAGCGGCTACTTCATACCCTTCCCCCTCTAATTCGGCTCGCACCCGGCAAAAGGGACAGCCTCGACCTGCGGCATCATCCTGCAGCACAGTCTCTAACTCGCGCTCCAATATTGGAGGAATTACCGAGACGCCAAAGGCCTGGCCATGGGGATGATGCTGCGTCTGGCCAATGGACTCACCGCTATTCTCAAAGATTATGACGGTGGGATAACGCGAAGCGAGATCGCGGTAGAGCTCCCGCCATAAAAGGGTGACCGCGTAGACCTCGTCTACAGTCAATTGGGTGAAGGTGCGATGGTGGTCACGATTGTATATGACGACATATGCCTCACCGACAGGAGGTTGTAGGGGTGGGAAGTCATTGGGGTGCAGCCATACCTGCGTGTCAGGGCCGACTTTCCCTTCGGTTATATCTGCGCAAAAAGGGCACGCGGAGGTGCCTTCGCGTCGATTCATGCGATGCGGTGCATTGACAAGGTATTGTCTTAAAATAGGGTTCCAGATTAAAGGTGTTGTCTCTTGCATATATTTCCTGGTTCAGGAGCTATTCCTAATGATGATGAGCACTCTGGCTGCCCAGGAGAACGCAACGGCCCTGTCGTGCGAGTGCCGTTAATATTTCTCCCTTATCGATAATACCACCATTGGCGGCGCTGGTAAAAAGCCATTCGTCCCAGGTTGCTTTATTGGTGAAAAGGGCCCAGGCAACGGGAGCTACTTGTGCCCTTGCAAAGCGCATGATTTCCAGGGCATCATCAATAGCAGGCTCCAACTGGGTGGCTGGTTTCAGACCGACTGAGGTCAAGGCTTCAAAGGTACGAATGGAGCATACCTGGCCCTCAACTACCTCGCAGGCAACGCCTAAGATCAGAGGTTCGTGTTCTGATGAAGCAATCTCTTCTGTTGAGAGCGTTTCCCAGACGCCTATGACGAGGCTACACCTGGGAGGTAAACTTTTGAGAAATTGCTCAATCTGGTGTTTATGCCACCCATGCCAGGAGTAGCTGTCGTCGTTCTGTTCAAGCCGTAAGGCAATATCCAGGTAGGGTCTGGCTGCACTCCATAAGGGTGAGTCGGGGTCGACTACTAATAATTCTTCAGCTAACACATAATACTCCGCTTTGAAAAGTTATAACTATTTATGAGTTGCAGACTTTGCAGCCTGCGGCTGCAAAGTCTGCAACTCATAAAAAAAATGGCCGAGCCGCCGTAGGCGGCTAGAAGTCTTGAAGAGTTACCAAAATTCCGTGTTTTCATCCAGTATACAATACGGCCCGCGGTCATGCTATAATGCAGGAGAGCGTCCTATGTAGTAGAATCCTTTCACTTTTCCTGGGTGTACTGGGTATTATAGGGACGGCAACGCTGGTGACGATTGCGGGTATAGTGATGTGGCAGTATCGCGGGACCCGTTTATGGAGCTTTCGCTGGCACTGGCGGAACTGGCGTTTGATGCAACTGTCGGCCGTCGCGTGCCTCTTCTTTCTAGCAATGGCGGCCAGTTACGGTGTTCTGGGCGAGGTTTGGACATGGATTTATTTGATCGCCGCTTTCAAGACTGCAAGCTGGTGGCTGCGCTGTGCTCTTGGCCGTAGGGCGTAGAAAAGACGGGAGGAGGATGACATGCCATATTCAGTGTTCATTTCTTATTCTCATCGGGATCGAGAATTGCGCGGGGAACTGGAAAAGCATCTGAGTAATTTGAGGCGACAGAAGGTCATTGCCTCCTGGTATGATGGGGATATCAGTCCGGGGACGGAATGGGAGTCACAGATCAGCGAGCATTTGAACAGGGATCAGATCATTCTTTTGTTGATCAGTGCTGACTTTATGGACTCGGACTTCTGCTATAGCATTGAGATGACGCGGGCTATTGCCAGGCATGACGCCAACGAGGCGCGTGTCCTGCCCATCATCCTGCGGCCTTCCGATTGGAAGGGAGCGCCTTTTGCCAAACTCAAGCTGCTGCCGGCAGATGGCAAGGCCGTCACCAGGTGGCCCACCCATGACGACGCGTTTGAAGATGTGGTGAAAGGGATCCGCGAAGCCATCGATGATCTGACCAGGAAAGGAATTGCCCCAACCCCTTAGTCAGCCCATCGAGCGCAGGAGGCACCACCTCGATGGGCAGCGGGACGGTGCCCGCCTGGAACGTCCCGCTGCGGCGCAACCCATTTTTTACCGGTCGTGAGCCCATTTTCACCCAGATACACAAGCTTCTCCATGCTGGAAAGACAGCAGCGCTGTCACAGCCGCCAGCCATCAGCGGGTTGGGAGGCATCGTGCGACATGAAGCTGCACGAGTAATTGTTTCAGGTAACAAAGACGTTACCATGAAACCTGCTGTTCCACCAGCAGTATCCTGGAATGGCGAAGCAGGAAGGCAACAACCTGTGAGAAGCCCATTGAC
>WNGQ01003146.1_pt1 | contig 31666 bp, 27 predicted proteins | sample 5407661 | NCBI WGS metagenome assembly WNGQ01 (sample SAMN13153382, study PRJNA577476) | soil metagenome | isolation source: 60 cm soil or saprolite under Garry oak tree replicate 2 | place: USA:California | collected 2016-06-15 | reverse complement strand
GCTTTTGGTGATCTGAGGTGAAATCGTTCTAAGCCGTTGCCAGCGAGCGACGGACCTCTGCGAGTCGTCGTTGATGTTGCGAGGGAGCGCAGCACGGCACGGAGTCTGCTTGTGAGAGGGCATGCAAAATGGAACCCAGGATTGATCGTGAAGATATTTTTAAGCGAATGTGACAGACCGGCCCTCTTATTGGGAGCGTACGCGTGAGCAAGAGTCGCTACCTCCAGGGGCGTGGGCCAGTGACGGGCACCACAGGTGTAAGGGGCCAGGGCAAAGCTGAACTTGAACGCGACGCCAATGGAGCGGCCAGGCAAAAACCTTTCGGGGAGATTATTGGCCGAAGCCAAGCCATCCGGTCGCAAATAGAGAAGGCTCGACGTTTTGCCCGGTACGACTCGGCGGTGCTGATCTGTGGGGAAACCGGGACCGGCAAGGGGATTTTCGCCCGGGCCATCCACCTGGCTGGATCGCGGTCGGAGCAACCATTCGTGCGGGTCAACTGCGGAGCCCTGCCGGCCGATTTAGTCGAGAATGAACTGTTCGGTCATGTTGCAGGCGCCTTCACCGGCGCGGTGTGCGCCAAGACCGGCTTGATCGAGCAGGCCCAGGGCGGGACGCTTTTCCTGGACGAGATCAATTCTGTGCCCGTGGGTGCCCAGCCCAAGTTGCTTCACTTCTTGGATGAGGGCGAATGCCGACGTCTGGGGAGCGCCTGCAGTCGGCGATTTGATGTCAGGGTCATTAGCGCCTCCAACAGCAGCCTCCCAGAGGCGGTGCGCGGCGGCCAATTCCGCAAGGACCTTTACTTCCGCCTTAATGTGCTGTCAGTGCACCTGCCCGCGCTGCGCCACCGACGGGAGGACATTCCCTTGCTGGCTGATTACTTGCTGGTGCAGCTCAGGCTGAGTTTGGGGGCACGCCAAGCAACCTCCCCCGCGTCCGCCGGCTTTAACGACTTACCCAGGAGCTTTACGGCAGCGGCGCTCAAAAAGTTGATGGATTACGACTGGCCTGGCAACGTCCGTGAGCTGCGAAAGGTCATCGAGATGGCACTGGTGCTCTCGGATGGGGCCCAAGTGGAGGTGCAAGATCTACGCCTCGATTCCGCCGCTTTCACCCCGCCTGCCGACGAAGAGTCGTTCAACGCATCGAAGGCGCGCGTGGTCTGGGAATTCGAGCACAGCTATTTGAAAGAGATTCTGGCGCGCTATGCCGAAAACATCACGTGCGCTGCCAAAGCGGCCGGCAAGAACCGGCGGGCTTTCTTCGAGCTGCTGCGCAAACACAATCTCCTGGCTCGTTCCGCCGCAGAGGTGGCCAAGCCGACTGAGGAGAGGCTGGAGGCAACGGACGGGCGAGGGGACCTGCGCCACGGGGGCTGAGCGACGCCCGGAAGCGCGGATCGTCTCGCCCCGACCACTGGAGAGCGCGCCAGCGCGATCACTCGGGTAGATTCGTTCATCAATCAAACAGCAGCTACCAACTATCAACCTCGTCAACTTCGCCCGAGGCATGGCGCGTCTCGCGATCTCAACCCTGGAGCACCATCCACCCAATACCCTGAGAGAGAGGGTGGACATTTTTATCCTGCCTCCAGGACAAATTTGTCCAAGCAGCCTGGCGGTTGATTTTCAACGAGTTCGAGAATTTTTCGCCTCAGCAGCCAGGACATTTTTATCCTTGTAGTGGGGATCTCGCGTGCCAGGTCCGGCGCGGCCCGAAAGCCACAGTGAAGAAAAAGGCCGCGAAATGCTGGGGGAAATCGATCGCTCGAGAAAAATTTCCTGCGCCGTGTCTCCTCCGGCACGGGCTATGCTAAAGGTAAAACCAGCGATGCAAACTCATCGGACCAGAAAGCGAACTTCAAGTTGTCTGGCTTGGCCGCCGGAATCCCTCAGAGCGTGTGTGAGAATCAGCAAGGAACCCTCTGAGGAGGGAGAGGGGAGATGGAAGAGGGGAGAGGGGAGGAGGCGAGGGGAAGGAATTTTCGCGCACGCTCTGAGTATCACTCACAGGACCCGGCTGCTGCCGACATTCTGCTGGGCGTCGCCAGATGTTGGCTGCTCAAGCAACGAATGGAAACCATGACCTTGCAAGCACAAACCGCTGATTTAGCTGCGGCGCAGGACAACCAGGAACTGAGGGAGGCTGCGCTCAAAAAGACCTACCTGGAATGTCTCGGCAAGGTCGGCACCAGGTCCGAGACGTTGCGCCAAACAATCGGCGGCTTGCTCAAGCTGCAAATTCCCTGGCAGCGGCTCTTGCGGTGGGCCGATTCTGCAGGTCACGGCGGCAGGGCGGTGAAAAAGCTCCTCAGCCAGATTCTCCTTGAGTTGGGGATTAGACAGCGTCACCCCGGCGCCGGGCCGAAGCCTCCCCAGGAGGCATTCCTCATCGAAGCCTATGTCCGCGAGCTTTATGGCGAGCTCACCGTCAAATACCTCCGCGCCGCCTGTCGGGTGGCGAAGGGCAGGGACGAAAACAATGACCAAGAATTGACTAACCTGGTACGGGATAAGACGCGTTAACCTGAGTCGGGATAACACATCAACCATGAAACCATGAAAACGAAAACTCTAGCCCTTTCAATGCTCATCACGGGCGCGGTCTGCGCTCACGGTCAGTCACTCCTGCAATCCGCTACGGGCACTGCGGTGCTCACGCCTTACCAGGTGGTAGCTGCCGGCCCGCACGAGCGGGTTTGGCAAAGCATCTCCGTGGACGCCAACGGCACAACCAACCGCCACTCCTATACTGAGCTGGCTACTGGACTGAATTTTTGGAACCCTGTCACCCGGCAGTGGGAAGAGTCCAAGGAGCAGTTTTACCTCACCAAAGAAGGCTATGCGGTGGCTACCAACGGACAGCACAAGCTCATCCTATCGCCAGACATAGCATCTGTCGGCGCGGTGGATTTGCTAAATCCGGACGGCGTGAGGCTGGTCAGTAATCCGATGGGCTTGAGTTTCGCAGACACCGTGACTGGCAAGAACGTGCTCATTGCCCAGGTGACCAATTGCTTAGGCGAATTGGCGAGCGACAATTCGGTGGTCTATGGCCGGGCTTTCGATGCGGTACGGGCGGGCATCAGGATGACCTACACGCGCTCTGGATTTGCCCAGGATGTTATTCTCTATCAACAACTTCCATCACCAAGTGAGTGGGGACTGGACCCGGCCAGCACAAGGATTGAAATGTGGACTGAGGTTCTAGGCGAGGCAGTCTCCCAAACCAGCCAGATTGATTCGACCGGCGATCGCATGCTGGACTTCGGCATGACCCGCATCGGCCACGGTGTGGCCTACCTGCTCAATGGGCAGATGATGGACCAAGTTGACTTGGAGAAGAGCTGGGTCGAGACCGACGATCGCCATTTTATAGTCGAGAGCGTCTCATACGCGGCGGTCAAACCGCTCCTGGATAAGCTGCAAGCCAGCGTCGGCCAGAGCAAATGGACCGAAACCGCACAGGGCAAAGCACACGCCAGCCGGAACGAATTAGCTCGGACGTTCCCGCGCCGAGCGAAGCTCAAAGAGATGGCCTCCATTCAGCGGGGTCAGATGAGCCAGGAAACCGGTCTGCTGCTGGATTACCAAACCATAAATACCAGCCAGACCAACTACGTTTTCAAAGGAGACACCACCTACTGGCTCTCAGGCAACGTGGCTCTTTTTGGTACCAACACGACTTTCGAGGCAGGAGCGATCCTTAAAAGCACTAACGGCGTGAGCCTCACCGTCAATACTCCCATCGCCTGGCTGGGAACGATGTGGCGCCCGGTGGTCCTTACTTCCAAAGACGATACCTCCTGTGGTGACACCATCACTGGCGCCACCGGCAGCCCGGGCTCCAACGTTTATGCCGCGACTGCTCTTGCCGTCGGCGTGACCAACACCGTCACGATTCAACATCTGCGCGTGGCCAATGCGCAAACCGCCATCAGCTTCGTTGGCGGCAGCGGCCACGTGATCAGGCATGCGCAGTTGGTCGCCTGCCAAAAAGGGGTCGCAGCGACCAACACCGATTTCAGCGTGGGCAATGCCTTGTTCTGGAACGTGCTGACGAACTTCACGGGCGCAACTTCCACCGGACGGGTGGAACATATGACCGCCGACACAGCAATTTATCTGAACCAAAACATCGGGACGAACCTCTTCTTGACCAACTGCCTGCTGGTCAATGTCACCAATACCGGCAGTTACTCGGGGCTAGGCAATGCTGTGACCACGTCCGGCACGGTCTTCCAAACCGTCGGCGAAGGGTTTCATTACCTGCGGGATGGCACTTACCGGGATGCCGGCACAACCAACATCAGCGCCTCGCTGGCGACTGACCTGGGGAAGATGACGACCTTTCCGCCGCTGATCCTGACCAACGCGATCACGACGGCAACGACCTGGAGCCCTCAAGCGCAGCGCGACACCGATACCCCCGATCTGGGCTATCATTATTATCCGCTCGACTTCCTTATCAACAACGTGGCCAACTCCAGCACCTTGACGTTGACCAATGGCGTCGCCGTGGGTGTTTATGGCGATTACGGCGTGATTATCCAGGGTGGAAACCTCTACAGCCAAGGCAGCCCCGTAAACCTGAACGTGCTGACGCGCTATCAAACCGTTCAGGAACAGCCGGCGACTCTTGGCGGCAGAAGCGGCTTAGCCTTGATTAACCTCGCCACCACCGCCGCAACGATCACCCAACTGCGCTTCACTGATTGTCCGGCACTGGGCCTGGCCAGCACGGGAACGGGGGGTCGCGATTTGCTGGACAACAATTCGTACATGAGCGGAACATTCATCCTGAGGGATTGCCAGTTGCGCGGCAGCGCCATCAACATCTATCAAATTAACGCCAGCGGCACCCTCACCCTCTCGTTGACCAACAACCTGATGGAACGCGGATCTTTTTACGCGAACCGCAGTGCGGCCGCGTTGTTGATCGTCAACCTGCGCAATAACCTGTTTTGGCGCTCGGCTCTCAATCTGCAGTACAACAGTTGGGCGACAAATCCGACCTGGAACATCCAGGACAACCTGTTCGACAACTGCTCGATCAGCGAGGGCGGAACTAACTACCAGTCTTACATTGGAAACAGCTACAACGGGTACGTTGCAACCACGCCCCTGGTTAATTCGGGCGGCAACGACAAGAGCGTAACGACTTTCAGCTATGCCACCGGCACGCTCGGTCCCTGGTATCAATCTTCTACAAACATGATCGATGCGGGCAGCCGCACCGCGGACCTGGCCGGAGTCTACCATTACACCACCCAGACCAGCCAGGTCAAGGAGGCCAATACTATTGTGGACCTTGGATTCCACTATGTCGCGACTGACGCCAGTGGGAATCCGCTTGATACCGATGGAGATGGTTTTCCGGATTGGCAAGAGGATTCGAACGGGAATGGGGTGGTGGATTCGGGCGAGACCGATTGGCAAAACGGTTCGGACCTGGGGTTGAAGGTATGGATTACCGAACCGAAGCGAAACGCGAACCTACCGTAATGAACAACACCACTATAAGCAGCTTATGAAGACCCAGACTGTACCTGAGAGGATGGTTATGAACCACGAAATGGATGAGACATGCAAAAAAATGACCCCGGTCCGCTCGCAAGCGGATCGGGAGGGCGGCGGCAAAATCGGGGGCAGAAAAATCCAAACGAACTTCGCCGGGAAGCTTTCGGTGCTGGCGTCGCTGGTTTTGACGCTGGCAGGTCGCGGAGCGGAAGCTGCCGACGATTCGTATGCCGCGCAAGTGGCAGCCAAACCGGTGTTTCCATCGCCTCTGGAGTGGAGCGGTGAGCAGGCGCCGCCAGAGGCAGAGTCGCAGGCCTTGCTGGAGGCCATCGGCGCCTTCGAGAGCAGCGGCATCAAAGCGGGTTTCACGGCGCTGGAAGGGTTCCTGGGCGCCCATCCCGGCTCCGCCTGGGGACCGTCTTTGCAGGTCAATATGGCGGAGTATTATCGCAACAGCGGACGATACACATTGGCTCTGGCTCACTGGGAAGAGGCCTGGACGGCGACCAAGACAAACAAGCAGCCAGGCGCGCAACGCACTGCAGCGCGTGCCGTGGCGGGCTGGACGCGGCTGCTGGCGAGCCTGGGACAGAAAGACAAATTGAACGCTTTGTTCAAGGAGGTGGATGAACTGCAATTACCCCTGGGGACGTACGGCACGACGGTGGAAGGCACCAAGGACGGCCTGATCATGATGAACTCCAAACCCGGTGTGTCTTACCGGTGCGGCTCGTTTGCGCTGGGGCAGGTGGCGCGAGCCTTGCACCCGGACGCGCAATTGAAGGCTCTATTCGATGCCGAGTCTCCGGATGGCGGCTTCCGCCTCTCGGAGCTGCTTGACTTGGCGCAAAGCAATGGGATTCCCGTGGTCGCGGTGCGCCGGCCGGCTGGGGGTGAGATCGTGGTTCCCTCGGTCATTCATTGGAAGCTCAATCACTATGCCGCGATCGTGGAGCAGAAAGGCGACTACTACAAGGTCATGGACCCCACCTTTGGCGGGCACGCTTGGATCGACGCAGACACGATCGATGCGGAGGCAAGCGGCGTGTTCCTCGTGCCCACGGACCAGGCGCCCACCCGGTGGGCAAAGTTAAGCGCTGCTGAGTGCGTGGCTATTTATGGCAAGGGCTTCCCGGACAACATCAATGATCCCGAGGACCCCGGTCCCGACGACTGCGACCCGAGCGACGGTGATGAAGGGTCGGACTGCGACCCGCCTTCCTCCGGTGACGGACCCGGAGGCGACGGCGACCCGGACGACCCGCCACCGTGCGGCTGCGGGATGCCGGTGTGGAAAGTCAGTGAGCCCTACGGGACCGTCTGGCTACAGGACATTCCGTTGATCTACCGGCTTTCCAACGGCAAGTGGATGAAATTGGAGTTGCGCTACAAGCATCGCGGTGAATACAGAGGCGCCAATCTTCCCGGGTTTGGCGATAAATGGGAATGCAACTGGCTGGGCACGTTGATGAAAGGCTCGAGCATTACCGACACCTACACCAATCACATGATCCGGGGAGGCCTCGCTCCTTTCAACACCAATGGAGTCCTGGAGTACCTGACGGCCCGCTGGCTGACTTTCGAACCGGGCCTGACACCCGCGATTCTGACCCCGTTCGGGGCGCGCAACGCCTATCGGGCCTCTTTGACCGTCTATTCCGGCCTGACCGCATATCCGCTGACTCACAAAATCGACCGCTATGGCCGCACGATCCTGTTCAATCACGTCCCGCTGGGCAACGCGCTGGTCTTGAACAACGTAGTTGATATTGACGGGCGCACCTGCACTCTGACCTACACCAGCAGCGGGCCGGTTTCCAATCTGATTGCCAGTGTCACCGACCCTTCTACTACTCGGACCGCTCACTTTTATTACGATTCCAGCGGGCGGCTGACAAATATCGTGGACATGATCGGGATGTCCACGACGTTCCAATACGACAGCACCAACAGAATCACCAGCATGACCACGCCCTACGGAACCACAGGCTTCCAGTATCTGTCGGGCATCAGCACCAACTACAGCAACTCGCTGCGCCGGTCGGTCCTGGTGACTGAACCCAGTGGCGACCACCAGCTTTATTCGTACTGCGACTACGGGCCCAACGGTGTGGCTTCAGGTGACTTCGCCTACTATCGTAACAGCTATCACTGGAACCGGGCCCAGTACGCGGCCATCCCGCCGGCGGACAGGGCCAATGTGCTGGACATGCCGGACGCCGATTACCTTCGCGGAGCAACCAAACACTGGCTGCACGGGCTGAATGATTCCGGAGGAAACATGACTGTGACCTGCACCTTGAATGCGCAGGCCGGCACGATGGCCGCCGACAGCAGCCGCCCGGCGACGACCTTCAGCTACTACGGACAAATTTCTGGCAACCAGATTGGCGCCCTGAGGCGCATTGCCGCGTATTCCACTCCCATCTATCAAGGGCTGAGTGTTCAAAGAAACTCCTTGGGGCGGCCAACCAACATCACGTATCAAAACACCGACCCCATCGCGGGAACCACCTTCCCGACCTACACGAACCTCTATGACAGCAGCGGCACGCGGCTGCTGACCCAGACCGGGCCCCACAACGAACTGGTGCGGCGATATGGGTATCATCCCGTGTTGACCAATCTGCTCATCGCGGTCACCAACGCGTTGGGGGAGGTCATCCGTTATACACATGACACCAATCTGATCAAGGTAACCAGCATCACTTTCCCCAGCGGGCTGGTGCGCAGCAACATTTATTATTCCAGCGGACCCAGCCAGGGCTTCCTTCAAAGGCAGATGGATATTGGATTTCGAACCAATTCTTTTGGCTATCTGAACGGAAATTTGGCTGCTCAAACCAACGAACTGGGCCTGGTCACAACCTATATCTGGGACAATCTCAACCGGTTGATCTCGACGGCTTTCCCGGACGGCACGACGAGCTCCAATGTTTATAATAAGCTGGATCTGGTCGCGGTGAAGGACCGGCTCAATCAATGGACCTATTACGGGTATGACTCCCTGCGCCAGCGAATCGCGGAGACCAACGTCAACGGGCAGGTGACGCAATACACCTATTGCGGTTGCGGCTCGCCCAGCCAGGTCACGCGCTGGAACAACGGCGTCGCTGTGACGACCCAATTCTTTTATGACGCCGACGGCCGGCTTACCAACACGATTTATGCGGATGGCTATCAGATCAACTATGGTTTCAATAACTATGCTCTGATGGACACCGTGAGTGATAGCAGTGGCAGGCAGGTGAACTTGAACTACGCCCAAATCGGGCGACAGTTCAAGCTCTCGTCTGCCTACGTGGGGTCGGACCTCTTTTTCCAGCAGCAATTTGACGACTACGGACGGGTCACCAACAGCATTGATCGCAACGGGGTGACTGTGGCGAGCGGCTACGATATACTGAATCGGTTAACGAATCGCCTGGTGGTGAGCTACCTTTCGGTGCCACCAGGACCGGAGAAGTTTGTGTATAATCCGAGCGGGCTGACGAATTATTTCGACTCACTGGGGAACCTGACGATCTTCGTCAGGGACGGACTGGGCCGAGTCCTTTACGAGACCAACGCCAACCAGGAGCTGCTGCAGTTCAGCTATAATCCATCGAGCGAGTTGACGAGCCTGGTTGACGGCAAGAACCAGACGACTACATGGAAATACGACATATTCGGGCGGGTCACGAACAAGGTTGATGCGCTGGGGACCAACGCCTTCGTTTATCAATATGATCCCAATGCTCGGCTGACCAACCGCACCAGCGCGGCGAAGGGCGCGACCCGGTATGTTTATGATCCGGTTGGCAATTTGACCAATGTGGTCTATCCGGTTTCGACAAATCTCGTCTTTCAGTATGACGGGCTAAACCGGCTGACCAACATGATGGACGCGATAGGCGCAACGGCGTTTACCTGGACGCCGGGCGACCAACTGGCCGGCGAAACCGGACCCTGGGCCAATGACGCCATCGGCTACACGTACAATAATCGGCTGCGCGGCAGCGTCAGCCTGGCGCAGCCCAGCGCGTCGCCGTGGGTGCAGAGCTACGGTTATGACCAGGCATGGCGGCTTGCCAGTGTGAGCTCGCCGGCGGGGGCGTTCGGATACAATTACACGAGTGGTTCATCCGAGTTGGTCAATTATATGACTTACCCCAACGGCGCTTCGAGTGGGCGCGGGTTCGATGACGTGGCACGGCTATCGACGGTGTACCTCCTCTCGGCGCAGAACGCAGTTCTCGATCAATACACGTATTATTATGATCCGGGTTCGCAACGCACGCAGCAGGTTTTCACGGCGGGAAATTACGTCAATTACACCTACGACAAAATCGGGCAGGTAAAGACGGCCAGGGGCTACGAGTCCGACGGGGCCACTTTGCGCTTGCACGAGCAGTTTGGTTATGCCTATGATAAGGGGTGGAACTTGAATTATCGGACCAACAACGCCTTGACCGAGACATTTGCTGCAAACGCGGTCAATGAGCTGACCAGCATCAGCCGCACCGGTACGCTCACGGTGGCCGGCACAGCAGGAGAGCCCTCCGCGAGCGTGACGGTCTCTGGAACCGGCTTATCATCCGGTGCGGCTACCGTCTATGGGGATGGAACCTGGGCGCGGACGAACGCGGCCCCAGCGAGCGGTCAGAATACCTACACGGCCATCGGGACGGATGCGGTTGGTTCGGGCCGCACTTCGCAGGACAGCGTGACCGTCACGCTTCTCGGTACGAATAGTTACTCTTATGATGCCAATGGCAATTTGCTGAGCGATGGGCAGCGCACCTTCGCGTATGACGATGAGAACCAGTTGTCCAGCGCGACCGTGTCCAACGCATGGCGGAGTGAGTTCACGTATGATGGGTTGCGGCGGCGGAGGATTCGTAAGGAGTACACATGGTCAGGCAGCGCATGGCTCAAGACGAATGAAGTGCGTTACGTGTATGATCGCCGCTTGATCGTTCAGGAGCGGGACGCGAACAACCTGCCGCTGGTCGGCTACACTCGGGGAAACGACTTGAGCGGCCACCTGCAGGGCGCTGGGGGCATCGGCGGGCTGCTCGCCCGCACCGATCCATCCCTGTTGGCCCTTGGCTCCTCGCTCGCGCACGCCTACTACCACTGCGACGGGAACGGAAACGTGACCTGCCTGATCAACGCCAGCAATGCAGTCGTGGCGCGTTACAGCTACGATCCTTTCGGGAGTGTGCTCTCGATGAGCGGGCCGCTGGCGGGCGCGAATCTTTATCGGTTTTCTTCCAAGGAAATCCACCCGAACTCAGGACTGGTCTATTATTTGTACCGCTACCACGACCCAAATTTGCAACGCTGGATAAATAGGGATCCTCTCGGATTGAGAGGCGGAACTAATACTTATAGTTACGTCTTCAATAATCCGAATGCTCTATTCGACGCGAATGGGTTATGTGGTAACGATGATAACAATGCTAACAGCGACGGGTACGGTGGAATGGTCGATGAATATCTTGACGCGGCAGCCAATCGGGCATTAAACGACGAGATCGTTGATTACGCGATGGGTGAGGGGTACTCCGATTCTTCCCGGCAGCGCCTGCAAGACACGCTCGACATGATTCCGAACGAGGGGTTCGTATTTGCCGGAGGTGAGGAAGACCTCGGGCAGCATGCTCACGTGGAGGGCCTCGGGTTCTTTGGAGGCAGTGGTCCATATTTCGAGCCATTCTATGGTGTTGAGGGCTCGGGCGGGTTCGGTCCGGTTTCCGGCGGGGCCGCATGGACATCCGGTGGGGGAGGGTTTCAACCGGTAGGATTGTTTGAGCCACAGGTCAAGGGCTTCGATTACGGGGGCGGGGCTTACTGCTCGCCCAATAGTCATGGATTGTTCGCTTATGTGGGGATTGGGCGCAATGGATTCTTAGGGTTCGGCATTGGGTGGTCGCGTTAGCACTGAGGGACGTCCGGGACTCACGGGCTCACGCAGTTAGCATGCCGACTTGAATTGCATGATCAAACCGCAGACACGCTACATTTTCTCTCTGAAGTTCGGCACAGTTATCCTGTGCGCCGTGGTGTCGTTTGGGATAATCTCGCTCTGGCAAGGCGGTGGTAGTTTGAGGAGCCCCGCTTCGCTGCTTTGCTTGGGAGTGCTCCCTCTGGGGTGTATTATGTGGGAGTGGGCGAGGCTGCTTAGAGGCAGAACTCTGTTCGAAAGCCGCGATCGCCTGCCTCTAAATGGCGGCAAGATGAGCTTCGCCGAACCGACCTGCCCATACGAAATATGGCTGTTTTGCGAAGAGCCATTTCTGCGGTACCGGGGTAGCGTCCTCATCTCAACAGACGACAGATCGAACGATCCGCATGTCATCAAGATTCCGCATGGCTTTCAGTACCTCGATCGCGTTCGATCGAACTTCGCGCCCATAATAGCGCGTCCGCGAGGTCGGGGGCAGGGCCCCCCGAGTCAGTGTCAGATCACATTCAAGCTCCTTCCCAGGTATCAGTGCGATCAGGTTAGACCCGATACCAAATTGGTCACAGCAGTCGTCAGATCTCTGGCGCGATCTGAGGAAGGGGAGCGCCGATGGCCAATAACCCCGTAGCGTTCGGCGCGCGGAGAGCGGACGACGCCCCTGCGTGCCTGCGGAATAGAGCTCTGTTCACCGACAGGCACAGGACCCTCGAAGGGTCATCCGCAGACACCCCTACCGGACGGCCTGGACGAACACTGACGGCTCAATAACGATCATATTCCGCGGCCGGGAGGGTAACTCCCGGGGCGGCTATACCATTCCGGAAACCGCCTCCCCTCCCGTCATTTTGGTTCTTCAGCCCTTTTATATTATAGTGGGCAAAGCGTGTTTTGGTCAGAAAAGAAGAAACTTTTAGAATGAAGTGACTGGGAGGTTGTGGGTGCATGGCGGAGTTGGTGCATGGATGGTGGTCCAACCGGTTCGCGCGGGCGTTCGCTCCGCTGCGCAGCGCTCCTCCGGCTGGGCGACAATGGGCCTCCAACAGCCGACAGGCAATTGGACTAGTGGAACGTATCATAAATGACTAGACATATTTAATTCTTCATGCAACATTGTTACCGATGCCAACAGTTGCGAGCGCGGTGATCCTGTCCTGGGCCGATCGAGATCAATTGGAAAGATGGGTGTGAGCCCAATTCACTCTGCAACAGGTGGCGCTTCGCTCCCGCATTTTGTTGATGGCTGCCGATGGCACACGGGTCACCTGCAACGCCAACTCGGCCGGTGGCACCGTTACTCCTCGGCCTTGACTAACCTCACCCTGCCTCATACCTTCAGACCCGTGGTAGGCAGCCAAGCCAAAGAGTGCAACCGTTCCGCCCTGATATCCACTTAGGGTTGCATTCTTTCGATACACATAAATGGTTCAGGTTAGGCGGCTATGTTGCAGATTCTCGCATTGCTCATTCTAACTGGTGTCGCCGTCGACGTCTCTCGCCGAGTTTATTCTCATCGGGCAGTTTTCGCACAGTTGCACCAGACGACAGCCGTTGCATGGCTTGTCTGGCTTTATCCGCTGCCATTTTTGTTTCCTTTATTCGCCAAGTCATTCTTCGTGTTTTTCCTCTTTCGCGTTCCGTTAGGCGCCTTGTTCTTTGTTCCCGCGCTGATTTCAGCCAGAACGAATCAGAAGTGCTTTGAGAAGTCTGGCGATGCCCGGGTCAAGCCTGCCTTGGCTGCAGTTTACGCCGCATCCTGCGCTGGTGTCATGGGCATCATGGGCGTTCTCGTGCTCACTTTTTATGCATGGATATTTGTCAGATGACACTACCGCCCAACGAACAAGGATAGCATTGACCGAAATGAAAACGGGGTCAAACAAAAATGGCGTCAGGACGCAGTATACACCTACTCTTATGATCCAGGCTCGCAACGCACGCAGCAGGTTTTCACTGCGGGAAATTACGTGAATTACACGTACGACAAAATCGGGCAGTTAAAGACCGCCAGGGGCTACGAGTCCGACGGGTTGACGTTGCGCTTGCAGGAACAGTTTGGATATGCTTATGATAAAGGCTGGAACTTGAATTATCGGACCAACAACGACTTGACGGAGACATTTGCTGCAAACGCGGCCAATGAGCTGACCAGGATCAGCCGCACCAACACGATGATGGTCGGTGGCTCCGTTGGGAGCACGTACGGACCGATCTCGGTCACCGCGTCTGGAACCGGGCTTTCCTCGGGAGCGGCAAATGTGTATGCCGACGGCACCTGGGCGCGGGCGGGTGCGAGCCCGGTCAGCGGCCAAAACAGCTACACTGCCACTGCAACTGATGGGTATAGCCGCAGTTCGCAAGACAGCGTGACCGTCACCCTTCTCGGTACGAATAGTTACACTTATGATGCCAACGGCAATCTCCTGAGCGATGGGCAGCGCACCTTCGCGTATGACGATGAGAACCAGTTGTCCAGCGTGACGGTTTCTAACGCCTGGCGGAGCGAGTTCGTTTATGACGGCATGCTGCGCCGACGAAAGCGGCTGGAGTACACGTGGTCAGGCGGCGCTTGGCTCAAGACGAATGAGGTGCGCTACGTTTATGATGGCCGGGTGGTTGTTCAGGAGCGAGACGCGAGCAACCTGCCGCTGGTGAGCTACACACGGGGCAATTACGTGAGCGGCGGGCCTAAGGATGCCGGAGGCATCGGCCGTCTTCTGGCGCGCACCGATTCCCCACTCCTAGCCCTCGGCTCTTCGCTTGCGCACGCTTACTACCACTGCGATGGGAACGGAAATGTGACCTGCCTGATCAACGCCAGCAATGCAATCGTGGGGCGTTACACCTACGATCCCTTCGGGAGCGTGCTCTCGATGAGCGGGCCGCTGGCGGGCGCAAACCTCTACCGATTTTCTTCCAAGGAGGTCCACCCGAACTCAGGACTTGTATATTATCTGTACCGCTACTACGACCCGAACTTGCAGAGGTGGCTATCCAGAGATCCGATACAAGAACAAGGAGGCCTGAATTTATACCGCTATGTTGCCAACAGACCCTTAAACTTCGTTGACCGCTTCGGCCTTTGCGGCGGCGGGGGCGAAGAGGATACACGACCCGAGGAAGACTTCTTCGACCTCTTCCGAACCAAAGAGGACTTAGAGAAGGAGGAGCGCGAGAGGGAAGATGCCTGGCGCTATCCTGGGCTCCATAGGGAGGCAAGCATCGGGAATCCTCATGAAGAACCCAGCTTTCAGGAGTTATTAGATGACGTGGAAAACGACCCGCTCTTCACATCTGATTTGACAGGTGAAGCGGCATCCAGGCACGGCGGGGCTGAACACTGGCGAGCGATTCGAGACGAAGTCGATAGAATGGAGAGGGCGGGTTATGGAAACATTGAGGTCAATAAGCAACAGAAGGATGCTGCTGGCAACGTGGTCGGAAACAACAGACCAGACGTGGCTGGAGTCAACCCCAAAACAGGCCAGCGAGAGAATGTTGAGTTTGATCATAGTCCGACGAGCAGTTATAATCACTTCAAAGAGCTGCAGAAAAACGATCCGAATGCCAAGAATGACTGCCGCATGCTACCATGAACTAGGATGCCGTTAGAGGCTGTGTATGTTGTTCCTATCAGAGCACTTTAAGTGTTTTAGCGTCGTGCGGCTTCCGGCTGGCGCCACCGCGGACGCGCTTGGACAGAATCTAAAGCAGTACGGACCCACTCTCCGCTTTCGACTAGGCTCGTTCGCGGAAGCCAGAAGATTTTTGTCGCCACTGAAATCCTTCACAACTCGGTTCTTGATCGTGGATTGCAGGGGATGGAGCCTTATTACATCGGATATGCGCAACGAGAGCCGACTCGTGGACGCCCTGCTAGTAAGCCGGGTTGCGCACTGCCAGGCCATCTCCGTTTGCTTCCAGGGCAAGCGCCGCGAGTTCGCTGTAATCAAGTCGGGCCAAAAGCTCCGTCAGGTCGAGAGTACCTCAGATGGTGACCGGTGGTATTTCCGGCAGGAAGGTACGCCGCAGGCATTCGAGGAAGTTTCGGAGTACACGAGAAGCCCAAGATCAGAGAGACTTTCGGTCGAAGCCGTCAAGAGGTACTTCATTAGGTTCACTGGTCTTGAGTTGCCTCTCGTCGCCAATAGATCCTTCACGACAGCGGTTGGATTAGAGCGGTCGACCAAGGATCTGCTGGTACCAGTGGCCCGCTTCAAGACCCTGGACGACCTGCCCTGCGGCGACCAGTTACACGAAAGCAATGGAGACGAACATTTACGATAAGTGTCAGTCCTCACTATTGATGTGGGCGGCGGTGACAACCTGCTTGCGTACCACGCAAACTGCGCATTGAGTATCCTGGGGCGATGTACCACGTGGTGAATCGTGGTGATCGCGGAGAGGACATATTTCAAGACGGCGAGGACCGGAAGCGGTTTCTCTCCACGTTCGGTGAGGCCTGTAAGAAGACGGAATTTGAAGTGCATTCCTATTGTCTAATGCGCAATCATTTTCATCTGGTGATCGAGACTCCCCAATCCAACCTGGTCGCCAGTATGCAATGGCTGCTGGGAGTCTATACCAAGCGATTCAACATTCGCCACAAGTTTTGCGGCCACGTTTTTGCCGGGCGCTACAAGGCGCTGATCGTGGATGGCAGTGGCAACGGCTACTTCAAAACGGTTTGCGCTTACGTGCATCTCAATCCAGTGAGAGCCAAATTGATCGGGCCGTGAGCGGCACTGGAGACTTTCCGGTGGAGCAGCTATGGAGAGTATCTCAAGCCGGCGGGGAAACGTCCACCCTGGCTGCGGGCGGACCGGTTGCTGGGCGAGCACGGCATCCCGAAGGACAGCTCGGCAGGCCGGGAAGAATTTGCCCGGCAAATGGAGCGTCGTCGGACGGAGGAAGAAGGGGCCGATTACAAGCAAAAGGCGGAGCGCAGCGTGATGGAGGAGATGAAACGACTGGGCTGGGAGAAAGGCGACTTGCAACGGCGGCGCAAAGGGGATAAGGGGAAGGTGGCGATGGCGCGCCGGCTGAGGAAAGAAACGACCATGAGCTTAAAGTGGATAGCACAGAGGCTGCAGATGGGCAGTTGGACCTATGTCTCAAACCTTCTGCGTGAAAAAGCACCGAATTGAATTTGTGTCAATAGTGAGGACTGACACTTGCAGCTTGCATGCGAGTATGATTACGGGTGTAAATTCGGGTTTCATTTGATTTTTTTGAGTGATAGCAGCCCGACTTGTTGGATTTTCCACCCCGTGCCAGTTTGGGTGTATTCGACGCGCGCGTCGGCAGCATATCGGGCGGGAGCATTCGTCGCCTGCAATTGCAGCGCCACGGTGTAAATTTGTTTTTGCGCGTCGCCGGTATGGCCCTTGACAGCCAGTTCCTTGATTTGGTCAAGCGATTGAAATTTCCAACATTGGTGGCGTCCGCCCATCGTCTGGCCGATCAAATCGGTTTTCATCTGTTCCGCTGTCGGAGTCTGGGCGAAAAGCGTCAATGCGCCCGCGAGCAGGATGATCGGGAAGTAAGAGAATCGTTTCATCGTCACTCCTTTCAAATGGAATCGAGGAATTTTAACAAGGCCTTTTTGTCAGCCTCACCCAACGCCTTGAATTCGTCCGCCGATTTCCGCGCTTCGCCGTCGTGACGCTCAATAGCCTGCTGGGCATTGGTCGCGCTGGCGTCATGCAGAAGTCCATCCACGTGGAAACGCAGCCCCATCAACGGCGCGGTGCGGAATTCCGACGGAGCCGCCTGCTGCAAACAAATGTCCGCCAGGTTCGTGCCCAGGTCATGCACCAACAAGTCCGAATACAGCGCGACAGTCTTGTAATTGAGCGCATTGATGGCGTTTGCGCTAGTTTTCATTTCGGGCACGTGGCACTCGGCGCATTTCAACGATGCAAAAAGGTATTTGCCGCGCTTGGCGAGCGCCTGGTCTTGGTAGTTGGTAAAAATTTGCGGCGGCGGCGGCGCCAGAAATTGGATGAACGCGGTCGTGTTGCTGATTTCCTCCAGCGAAATGTTGGGTTCCGGGCCAAGAATGGTGTCGGGCGGGACGGGCGTGCCGTCAACGGTTTTTTCCATCGGCTCCAGCGCCGAGGTGATTCCCATCTCGTCGTGATAGGCGCCCACATTAAAGTCGAACAACGTCGCGACATCGGCCTTGTGGCCGAAGCGCCCGACACGCCCGTCAATGGTGCGATTGGCGTGGCCGTGAATTCCGTAAGCGGCGTTGGTGTGCGCATTGGCAAGGATGGCCGCTTCGGGAATGGCGTCCACCAGGCCGAATCCAAACAGCGGCGGCGGCGTGCGCCGTCCGATGCCGGTGGCATCGGGCGGCACCGGGTCGTTGGTGATGCCATGCGCCTGCAACAGCGGGGTCGCTTGGGTTTCAAAGACCGGCCCGCCTTCCTGCAACAGCGAATCGCACATGTCCGGCGGACTGAATTTGGTGGCGTGAATTTCAATTTCTTCGCCGACGCCACCCACCACCGGGTCTTCGTGGCATTGGGCGCACGAATTCTGGTTGAACAGCGGGCCAAGGCCGTCCTGTGGCGTGAAGACGCGTTGGAACGCCTGCTTGCCCGTTTGGAATTGCACCAGTTGATTGGTGGTCAAACCGGGGAGCGGGTCGCCCAGTTGAGGTTGTTTTTCCACCGCGCAGCCCCATAGAAAAAGGAGGCTTCCTGTCATCGCGCCGACAATGGGTGTCGCTTTCATCATTTTTTCCTCCCCCAAGTCAGGAATTAACTTTTACGCTAAAAATAACCTAGGCCCACATTGACTCTGCGTCAAAATAAAACATTGGCGGGGGGTAATGGGTCAGTCTCGAACGGCCCGTGAAAACTTGAACGCTTGTCAAAATGGGCATGGCGGATAAACTGCTTCAGGTTAGGCCGAGCAGCCCCGCATGAATAACACCCTCATTATTCTGGTTGTTGTCATCGCCTTTGTCGGAGGCGCGATTGTATGGGCACGATTTTCAGGGTCAGGCGGCGTTCAGTCACCGAAAGCAACGCAGGACGCTGATGATTTTCCGCCAAAGCCCAAATGGAAGCCGACAGTGCCTGTGGATATTCCGAGGACGGTGCAGACGTTTGCTTACTATACCGACAGGAAAAGAACGTTCGCGGTTTTTACTCACGGCACGTGCGTCTTGTTGCCGGAAGGCAGCACGGACGGAGAGAAAGACGCCAAAGAGATTCTCGACAAGGTTTATCACTACCATCCTGATTTTAACCCGCAGGCGATGGACGACGGACACTTCATGATTAGTTACTCGCAGCCTGCATATTCGGTCGTCTTTAAGGAGGAGTTGGAGACACATCGCGACTACATCGACCGCAATCATCTCGACGGCGTTGTCCGCGCTGAGGTGCTCCTCAACGCGAAGGGCGAGCCCAACAAGTTTGACGACCGAGGGAAGGTGGGGCTGTTCGGGCGAGCACGGATGTTTCTCGACGCACAGACACCGGTTGTCGTTCAGATTTGGAGACCACAGCCATGATTGCTCGGCCTAACGAACCGCTGGACCGAATGACGAGGAGCGCGGTCACGTCCTCGTTCCAAAGCGGGCGTCCTTGGCGCGCTCCTTGTCATCGGTCAGCTTTGCGTTGGCCCGCAAACGCACTTGCAATATATGGGCCTTTTCGACTTTTTAATCCAAAGAAGGCTGAGATGTTTTCAGGCGGTTCGGGCGAGAGTTTCGAGACCGCTGTTGTCCTGAACACCAGAAATGGTAGCGCCGGCGTTGCCGCTGAGAGTCAGTTTATCACGGCTCAGAGCGGCACACGCGACAAGGACTGGAAGAAGAAGGAACAAACCCTCGTGTCGGACAAGAACAAGCATTATGATGTAGTGACCGTTGAGTTGAGCGACGGCAAGACGAGGGTGTTCCATTTCGACATCTCCCAGTTTTATGGAAGACTATGATTCGGTCCAACCAACCGGCTGCAGCGAACCCGGCGATAGCGTCTCGGTTTCAGTTTTGGCGGCAGTGGCGCGGCGTCGCTGAGCCGCTGCGTTAGGCGCATTATGAGATCGATACGCCGGCCCAAGCTGGTTGGGACAGTAGTGGGAGTCGTGTTGTTAGCGATTCTGGTGCGGTACGTTTCCTGGGAACGCGACGCTCCGAAAGGATTAGTCTGGATGAAGCCAAGCGAGCTGGCGCAGTACATCCAGCCAGGACCACTTACACTCCTTGGGTACAAGATTCTAAGGCTGCCGGGACCGTTTTGGGGATGGTACATGAAGGTTCGCGAGCAAATCTTGATTGAGACTCGATTGCTCGCGCTCACCGGAGAAGCGGCGCAGCAGGCCGAACTTCCCTCCGAGTGTCAAACCAACGAAGATGGTGCGCGGGCTTGGATCCTCTCCGCTGAGCAGCTCGCAAGTATGAAGCAACAGCTCAAAGCCCTGTCCGGTGTCTCCGTAGCTCATTCCTTAAGCTTGAGGACATACGACGGTGGTCAGACGACACAGTTCGCGGGTGGCGCACCTTGGACCTCAAAGAGCAACTCGACCTTCATCGGGCTTACAATCGATTTGCTTCCGAGGGTGGTCGGACGTTCGTTCAACGTGCTGTTAGGCGCGACCTCAACCGATAGTGGGTTGTCGCCAGACGGGACGATTGTGGGGGCGACTACGAACCTCACAGCCGCGTGCAAGGTCTTGCTCCCGAACGGCGGGGGCTTAGTTATGGACGGCGGAACAGGGAGGGATTCCCATCGGACGAATTACTGGTTTATTATCTCCATTGTGGCAGTGGATGCGCGAGGCACTCCGAAGAAGCTTTGAAAAACCATCAGAAGCCCCCGATGCACTGCAGACTACTTCGAGCCCTGTTGGTTATTGGAGGCGTGCTAATGGCTTTGGTTATCGTTGGCCTTCTTGCCCATGGCTCGCGCAGCCGGACTACCCTGAAGGCTTACAAGGCGCAGTTAAGAGCCAAGGGCGAGAAGCTCACGCTCAGCGAGCTCAAGCCCAATGCCCATGCAAACATCAACAACTCGTTGGCGCTGCTTAACAATGCCGTCACGAAACTGGGGAACGCTCGGTTTTTTTCCGGCAGTTTGGGTTTAATGACCTTCATCGGAGCCGGCAAAGCCCGCCTCGCTCGGACAGCCGATCAGCCGCCCTTTGACAGCCGAGTTCCCGGCAACCCCATGGAATGGACTGAGTTTGTCGCCGTGCTTGAAAAGGCGGAGCCGGCGCTTGAGCAAATCCGCCAGGCGATGGAGGATCCCGCGCTTGATTGGGGTCTCGGCACTAACCTGCCCGTTGTGCCGGCCTCAAACTTTCTTTCGATGCGAAGGGCGGCACAATGGCTCGCTGGCGCGGAAGTTAAAGAATTGCACGAGGGAAATGTGGAGCGGGCGCTGCAAAATCTGGAGGCGTTGCTTGGACTGGCTCAACTGAATCGAGAGGAGTACGCGTTGGTCGCCCAGATGATCCGTCTGCGCATTATCAGCTATGCGGTGGCGGCCACATGGGAGGCCTTGCAGGCGCCCGGCTGGTCCGATCCACAACTTGAGCGCCTTCAGAAAAGCTGGCAGCGAATCGATCTGATCGACGCGTTGGAACGAGGCCTTCGGGGGCATCGTGCCTTCGGGGAGGCAGCCTGTAGCGAGGCCCGCCACGCTGGCAGTCCCCGGACCAGCCGGGCTTTTTTCCCGCTTGGAATAAGCCAAACCACAAAGGCAAGCCCGGCCTCTGTCATGCAGGAATGCCTGCTCCTTCCGGCTTGGCGGCTCACGAGCGCTAATGGCGATGAACTGTTCATTCTAAAGATGATGCAGGCCGGCTTGGAAACGACTCGGTCGCTCGAGACTGGCCGCTCATAACTGACCCGTTCAAGCCACTGAGCTGCGTGGATATGGCCTGTGTTGTGGGATGTTGAAAGGCGTTTAATCGCGTTGAAACGTAACGGCTAATGCTTGCCATCTATTTGGGAGGTCATTGGTTCCAGCACCTCGGGCGCGATCTTGCTAAGTGCATTCGTTACAAAAACGCGCACCTGCCAGTCGGGGTCCTGGAGTGCAACCATCAACGCAGGCGCAGAGCAGCGTTTTAGCTCGCCCAGCCAAGCCACGGATCTGGCACAGACGACCAAGGACCTGGCACAGACGAAGCGCACTCTGCGTCTGGGGTCCTGTAGCCCTTTCGTGAGGGCCGGCACGGTGATCCCGGGCTCGAGTGTTAGGTCTCCCAAGGATTCTGCCGCGCTGATTGCCAACTGCTGGTCCTGATTGCCCACGCATTCCGAGAGCAGTCGCACGGCAAGGCTGGCGTTGGTTCCCAAGCGGGAAGCAGAGCGAGCACACCCGGCAGCGTCGGCCCGGCCGGGGGCGTTTGGATTTGCGAGTATCGCCAGCACGTGCGGCAAGCCGTCCTGGTCAGCATGGGCCAACGCGTTCAGAGCAGCCTCCGAAGCGCGAGGCGATTTCTGATCGTTGGCCAGGCGCGTCAGCTCGGGCACTGCGGCGCTCGCGTTGGTCCCAAGAAGCCAGAAGCACGTAGCTGCGACGTCGAGGTGGACCTGCGCAGGGTCGTTGAGCAACGAATCGATAGGCGGACGATCCCACAGTTCTCCGGGCAGTTTGTCCAAGGCGTCAGCGGCTCTTCGCCGCCATCGAGAACGGGAGGGCACACATTGAATCCATTTTATCAGGCAAGGCAGCGCGTTCGTCCCGATGTGGTGAATTGCCTCTTCAGATTCCCGCAGGGCAGACGGGTTGTAATAGCTGTTATGAGACGCCTCAGCGCCGGTGGACCGCTCATACAGCAAGACCCACTGCGTCAGCGTCCTCCCCTTATACTGTGGCTCTTTCTTGCCCCGCCAAAGCAACGCAACACAAACCGCCGCTATCACACACCCAAGCAGCAGTAAGATGATCCGATATTGGTCCCGCCGGGGCGCCCGATCACGCTCTTCAGATTGCTCTTGAGACTCTGCCATAGTGGTGTCAGGCGGGCACGGGTAGCAGTACCGAAAGATGCTGCCGCAACGCCCATGTTAGCGTGCCGCTCAGATCTTTCAACAATCTTTCGCGAGCGGTCTAAGGAGTTGAGCGGCTGGCCTTTGCAGAAGAAGAAAAGTGGTGGTGGGTTTTCTCTGCGTGGTGGAGTAACGAGCGGGTGCTTGCTGGACCGAGACTTCAATCGAGCGTGCGGGGGCCAGAGGACTGGTTTTATTCTTCGAGCTCTTCGCCGGGGTCGTCGCCATAGACCGCGCCTTTGCGATAGGTGTTTCGCGCTCGCGGGTCGGAAAGCGATTCTTCGATGCGCTCGAATTGGGTTGAATATTGGCGCAGCTCGGCAGGGTGGCGACCGAGCTTTTGGCGGAGCAATTTCAGGCGGGTGAAGACGACGGACCTGGCGCACCCGCAGCGCCGGGCGATCTGATTGACCGACAGTTCTTCCGCGCAATACAGCAGAAAGACCGTGTATAGCGGCGCCTTCCGGAAGCGTTGCGCCGAATTCAGCGCTTTGGCCAGGGCAAGGGTCTGCCGGGCTACGTCTTCGCCGACGGAGTCTTTCGGCTCCGGCGTGAACCGGGCAAAGAGTTCGCCGGGAACTCGAACAGAACGCAGGCGGCCTTGAGCAGAGAGCAAGACGGTGGATTCGAGGGCGAAGAAGCCGGCGCCGACATTGGCCAGGAGTTCGTGACACGCTGCGCCCATAAGGCGGCTGGTGGGGGCAAGCAGAATGAACGAGCGGCGAAGGCGGGCGACCAGTTCTGCCACGACGCGGTGAAGAACGTGGCGATCAGTCTGGATGGTGAGGATGACGGGTACGGCGTCGGCCGAGTAAGAAGCAAACTGTACTGTGTTCGGAATGCCGAGCTGTGCGGGCGTGCTGTCCAAATCAAAGGCTTTGCACAATGCCCGCCCCAGCCTGGACCAGCTCAGTTGCAGCGGGGTGATGTCGGCGGGCGTGAGTTGGCGATTGGGGCAGGTGGGCGGGTCCCATTGGCAGACGCCGACAAGCGAGCCGTCTGGGTGGTGGATGACCCGCTGAGCGCAGCCGCATTGGCGGGGACAGGGAAAGGACCTGGCCAACATTTGGCTGGTTTGCAAGCACAGGCTCGCGAATGAGGGGAAGGCTTCTCCCATCCGGGCGCGCCAAACTTCGGGCAAAGCGATCAGGCCCGGAATCGCCTCAAGGCAATGCCATAGAGATGGGTTCATGGTTGAGGGTGGAGGGTTGATGGGGTGGCAGGGGGTTGAGCTGTGGCATCGGTGGATGATTACCAAGGGCAGCGGACCGGGGTCGAAGATGGAAGATGGGATATGGGATATGGAGTTGCATGGGCGAATGGGCTGGCACCCGTGGCCCCGCTCAGCCGGTTTGTGCGTCCTCGCTGCTCTCGGGCAGAGGCGCAGTGGTTCTGAAGCAGCGCTTCGTTAGCCAGCGCTCCACCAAATCGCGGTTGCAGCCCGGTCCGAGCGTCAGGGTGTCAGGCGGTCGAATGGCAACTGCGCGCGGCAGAGCGGAGTCAGCGAATTGGATCTCAAACATCGCATAAGCGAGCGTGCCATTTGCCGGGATGGGCTCGTAGTGCCCGCCGGCAGCAGCGGCGCAGTCGAACACATCGTCGGCCTTTCGGACGGTTACTTCGTGGAATACGTTGTCGTAGGCGACCTCAATTTCGCGCAGCGTGATTTTAGTTATGCCGTTGATGCCTTCGGCGTCGAGGGCGTCGGGACCATCGGTTCGCAGCGGCTGGAGCGTGAGCTGTTGCGGTAGCAGCGGTTGCATGGTTATTGATGGGAGAGGGTAGAGCGGAGATGGAAGATGGGAGTGAGCTGTTGAGGCGGCGCCGCTCTGCACTCTCTACCAGTTCTGTCACCGACGGTTGCTGGCTGGGAAGCGGGCCTGGACTCGCCCGGGTGACCTTCTTTCGGCACGTACTGCGCAATTTTCTCTTTCATATCGCCTCCCTTTCTACGCCCGGAGCCGCCCCTCATGCCACGACTCAGAAGACTCAGAAAACTCAGTGCATGAGAAAGACTCAGATCCCTCAGATGCTTAAATGCACGAAAAAGTGAGAGCTGACGCGGAAAAGTGGCGCCGCTTGCGCAAGGTGGAACCCGGAATGCTTACGGCGGGGCAAGGCGCAAAGCGAATAGGGCAAAGCGGAAGGCGCAAGGCGCGGAGCGCAAAGCGACACGGCCGGTTACAGCCCGGCCTGGTGCCACTTATGGCGGGTATCAGGTTGCCCCCGAAGCGTCAAAGGGGCGTGCCCCCAACGCATTGCGCTTGCTTTCCCAGGCTGCCAGCCCATACCAACTTGCCATGCCAAACCGTTTGTACAAGTGGAATGGCTAGAATTCTTATAGCCGACCGCCTCTCTGAAAGGCGGAATATCCTCTCTACGTTTCTTCGAGCGGAGGAACATGTCATTATCCCAGTCACCGGTGAGGAAGAAGCGATCAGCCTCATGCGCGAGTTGCACCCGGACTTGATCATCGCAGAGGGAACGGTGGAGGGCGCAAAACTGCTTTCCGAGGCCAGGGAGCTCGATTCGGCGATCGCCGTCATCATGATTCTGGCGGGTCCGCCTACGGTGGAGCAGGTCGTCGAATTGATGAACCAGGGCGTCAGCGATGTGTTGGTCAGCCCGCTGGACATTGACGACGTGCAGACCAAAGTGGACCGGGCGTTGAGCAAGAGACCGGCGGTTGGCGCGGTGCAGATACGGTTCCACGACCTTGTCGGTCCCGGCCAAAAGATGCAGCAGGTCTTTCGGAAGATCGTGAAGGCGGCGGCCTCGGATGGCCCGGTGTTAATGGTGGGCGAGAAGGGAACCGGCAAGCAGTTGGTCGCCAGCCAGATCCATCAACTGAGTTCGCGCAAAGATCGGCCGATGAGGGTGGTCCATTGCACTGGTTTTTCCGCGGCGGAGTTGGAAAGCGAATTGTTCGGCCACGAACCTGGCGCTTATGCCGGGCTAGCGGAGGGACGCAAGGGACAAATTGAATTGAGCGATGGTGGCACGCTCTATCTGGAGGAGGTGGGCTACTTGACGGCGGCGATTCAGGCCAAACTGCTGCGTTTCCTGGAGGAACACACTCTCCAACGGTCGGGAGGAGAAACGTCCCTCTCGGCCGACGTGCGGATGCTGGCGGCTACCTGCACCTCGCTCATTCATCGTGTGCAGCAGGGCGCTCTTCGCAGCGATTTGTACTATTGCCTGAGCGCCACCTTGATTGAATTGCCGCCGTTGCGCGGGCGGGTCACGGATATCCCTGAGTTGGTGGACCTGTTTCTGAGCCGGTATGACGTGCAAATCGCCGGCGAGGCGATGGAGGTGGTGATGAATTACCCCTGGCCAGACAACGTGGACGAGCTCAAGAATGCCATCGAACAGGCGGTCAACCTGTGCGAGAGCAACCGCATTGAACTGAAGGATTTGCCTGCGCGCGTGCTCAAGGCTGTGGCCTCGGGCAACCGCAAGCACAAGTTCATTCCACGACCTAACGAGGGGGGCTGAGCAAGGCGCGAGGCGCAAGGCGCAAGGGCCACTTGATGACGCTGGCGCGATAACGTGACAACCAGGAGGACCGCGCCAGTTTATCTTTGGGCGGGTTGCCGCGACGGGGCGTTGCCGCTATTCGCCGGAGCAGGTTGCGGCCTGGGCGCATTGTTGGCAGGCTCGGCTGGCCGGGCAGGCTGTGGTGGTTGGACCGGCGCCCATGGGCCGATCCTCGGGGCAGTTGGCGGCTCGCTCGGCCGGGACGGCTCGCGTCTCCACGCAGGCACAACGGCGCTTGGGCCAGCACGCTCTTCCAACCGTCTGCCCCAGGGCGCAACACCCGGTCGGCTGGCCGGGAACTCGCCTCGGCCCTGGGGCCTTGTCGCTCCGAATGAGAGGCCAGCTCCGGCTCGGAAGGCGCGCTCCCTCGCTGACAGCTCGCGCGCCGCCACCTGCCGAAGGGAGGTGCCCGTTGCCGCCTCAATTCGCCGCGGGTCAACGCCCCGATTGATAATGCGCTGGTCCGGACCGACCACAAAGTTATTGTTTACTGTCGTAGCGCTGAAAATGGTATTGGCCTGGCGCGTGTCCAAGCGGTGATCGGGCAGATGCCGGTCAGTAAAGTGGTCGAAGGGAACAAAGGTGAAAGAAGACGGCGGGAGGCCGAAACCGGAGTCTGCTCCCACGCGCGTCCCGTTGCGGGTCCAACCGATTCCAGCGGCAAAGCGAGCGCCAGGCGGCAGCGGAGCCCAACCGCAGTGGGTTGCCGAGTGGCGCCAGCAGACCCAAGCCGGCCCCCAGACTCGATCCGGGCACCAAACCCAACCGTAACGCGGATAGCGGCACCAACGGCCATAATGGAACGGCGCCCAACCCCACGAATAATAGGAGTTCCAATACCAGCCGCAGTCCGACCACAGCCAGCGGCCCCCATCGCAATAAGGCAGCCAGGACCCATTCACGATTACCACCGTCGGTTGCCAACACCAGCCATAGCCCGGCAGTTCAAGCCATGTTCCGTAAGTCGGAGGCGGGGCGGATTGGGCAGCCTGTCCCTGCGCCGCGGCGCGATGCTCAAGCAGGACTGCCAGGACGCTAGACGAAATGCCAAGGTCACGAAGGTAAAGGATTTCATCGGCGCTAATCGGATACACGGCGTCGGACTTGTCAATGTAAGCGATGAGCACCTCATCGCTTAAGCCCGATTCGGCCAGCCGCACGATCTCGGCCAGTTGCGGCGGCAGCGCGATTTTGGCAGGCCGAACGACAGTAGCGGGCGGGGCATTTGTGGTCGGCCCGAGCGGCGCTGGGAGGGCGGCCGCATCGGCGGCGTAGGTTGCCTGGCCGCGGGCGGGCGGCGAGGCGATTAGAGTCGCGGCGACCCCGCACAGCAGTAGAGCTGCCAGCCGGTCAATCGTTCTCTTTTTCCAGATTCGCGCTTGCATAAGGGCGGCTCGCTCTCGCCTGATCGAACGTAACCCAACCTGGGCGAAATACAACGTGGTCGAGGCAGTTGGCAGTGGACATCTCACCTTTGTCGAGACTGCCCGAGGAGTAGGGGGGATCGACAGAATCATGGCAGGACAGAATCATTATATGAGACCTACGGAAGTCCTGATTTGGGCCGTGCAGGTTTGCTCCCCTGATTGCATCGGATTTATGATTCTGTCCTGCCATGATTCTGTCATATCTGCGTCCTTGCATGTCGCCCCTTGGTTGAGAATCAGGTTAACGCTTATGGCCCGGTGCCCTGACCCGGCACTCCTTCACTCCATCGGATGATCAATCGCCAGTCACCCATCACCCATCACAGTTGCCCCAGCCTGACGCCTTCCCGCCGCAGCAGCGTGGCTTCGACTTTTGGCACAAACATTTGCGTCTCCGCTGGCAGATGCGTAGCGATATCGTCGAAAGTCCGGGTCTTGTGCCGGGTGAGCAGCGTTTGAACGGCGCCTTCGCCGGCGTTGTAGGCCGCCAGGGCCAGCCGCCAATCGTTGAAATGGCCGTGCAGGAAGCGAAGGTATTTGGCTGCAGCCCCGGCGCTGGCCTCAGCCTTGAGCCGTTGGTCCAACGGCCATGTCCTCAGGCCGTATCGTTTGGCGGTGGCGGGCATGAGTTGGAACAGGCCCGCTGCGCCTTCCGGGCTGCGCGCCCGCGGATCGAAAGACGATTCCACTTCCGCGATCCAGACCAGTTCGGGAGGGACATTTTGCGTGGCGAAAATGGGTTTGAGTCGAGACACATAAGGCTTGGCCGCTTTGGGCCAGGGACGGTCGCTGAGCTTTTTGACCCAGACTTCTCGCTCCATTTGCGGAGAGGGATTACGGGGCGGTGGCGGCGGTTTACCCGGCGGCGGTTTGGGCGGCGGGATGATCAGGCGGAGTTGGTCGGCCACGTCGAGGTAATCCAGGCGGGTCTTGAGCCACAGCGCGTAAGGCAGCGTTTCTTCATACCGTTCGAGCAGCGGAAGGATAGCATTGGCGGCGTCCCTGAGCGCAGCCAGATCAATCACGTATTCTCCATGGAACTGTCGCTGAATGTCGGCAAAGAGTTGCTTGGCCTTTGCCTGGTCGGCGCTCTGCAACACGCGCAGCGCGTCTTCATCCAGGTTTTCTTTGGCCCACTGCTCGGCGGAGCGCGCAAGGTCGTCGAGGGTGATGACATTCTCCTGCCCAAACGCCAGAAGCGGACTGGCCAGTAAGAAGGCCACGAGGCAGAATTTTTTCACGAACGAAGAATACCGTAACGCGCCACCGCCGCAATGGACGGTCAACAGCAGCCGGTTAGTGACAGCGGGTAGGGCGCGTCGGTCCTCTGCGCGCCGCTGCAGGCCACCGAATGGCGCGCAGAGGACTGACGCGCCCTACCCGCCGTGAGTGAGGACTCACGGTCAACAGAGTGGCTGCCAAGTCGAGCGAACCAGGAGGGGATAGGCAAGGGCGTGATTGATTTGTAGGCAGGGAGACCGGTCCTCACATTCTCCATGCTTGCTTCTCGGTGGAAGTCGGCCAAACTCGGTGCCAGTCAACAATTGACGCATGGGGCGCAGCAAGCAAGATGAGCTCTTCTCCCCAGGTACGATACCGTCGAACGTGGGGAATCAATTATGCCTTCTGGATCTCGCCGTCGAAGAAGCGCGCAAGAAAATCACACCGTTGCCAATTGATTTTTCCAGCCCCAATCAAAAGGCCAGAGCGACGCTTGAAACCAAGTACCGCGATCTGCTGACCGACCGTCTGGATTTTCGGCAGTTGGTCACTTACGTGCCCAACAAGACCATTCCAGTTTACAACTGGTTCAAATACAAAGAAGGATTTTCGCGGCAACTGGTGGTCGAGTTGGTAAAGCAGTTCGGGTTGGGAAAAGGGGACCTTGTCATGGATCCGTTCGCCGGATGCGGTACCACGCTGCTGACCTGCAAGGAACTGGGCTTGCGCTCCATCGGGTTCGATGTCCTTTCCATTTCAGTATTTGTGGCGAGCGTAAAGCTCGCGGACTGGCCTGACCTGGATACGCTTCTGGCTGCGACTGATAGGCTGCTGAGCATTCCGTTCCGGCCACCCAAGACATCATTTCCGGATGTTCGGATCATCCACTTGGCCTTCCGAAAAGAAACCCAGGCTCAACTCCTTTTCTATAGAGAGGAGATCGAGAAATTCGAGCCACCGGTTCGCGATTTCCTGATGCTGGGGCTTCTGAGCATCCTGGAGAGCGTGAGTTCGACCTCCAAGGACGGACAATTCCTGCGTCTTGTGAAAAGGAATATTCGACCGGTAAAGGACACGTTGCGTTCGATGTTGATGTTGATGATCAATGACCTTTCTCTCCGGCAGCAAGTCCTTTTCAAGGCTGGCAAAGCTAAAGCGACCGTTCTTGAAGGCGACGCGCGCAATCAATGCTTGCCGCGACAGCTTCTGGGTAAGGTTTCTGCCGTCATCACCTCGCCGCCTTATCTGAACCGTTATGATTACTCCCGGACTTACGCCTTGGAACTGTGCCTGCTTTCGGTGAAGTCGCATCAGGAGATGGTAAAAGTGCGGCACAGCCTGCTGCGATCGCATATCGAAAGTCGGGAGCACTCTGAGAGGGCGCTCTCCATGCCTGCGTTAGACGAAATTCTCGCTGGCCTGGCGCGGCAGCAGCTCAATAACGAGCGAATGCCGATTATGGTGCAAGGGTATTTTGAAGACATGAACCTCGTAATCAGGAACATGGTCGGTTGTTTAAAGCCGGGAGGGCGCGTGGCCCTGGTCGTGGCCAATGCGCAATTTGCCGGCGAAAGCGTTCCCACGGATTTGATGTTGTCTGAATTGGCTGAGGGGCATGGGTTCCAGACTGAGGCAATCTGGGTTACGCGCTACAAAGGGAACAGCTCTCAACAGATGGCCCGATATGGCCGCCGTCCTGTCCGCGAGTCCATCGTGTTCTGGAGAAAGGAAGGAGAGTTTGAAACAAGATTGAACCCCCATCCGATTTAGTTAGCCTCCCCTGCGTGCCAACTGTCTTTGTGCAGAACGGCTACCGGGTCAGCTTCTACAGTTACGATCTGGCCGAGCGCATTCACGTGCATGTTTTCAAGGCCGGCCACGAGTGTAAGGTGTGGTTGGACGATCTTACGATCGCTTTCAATCGGGGATTCAAACCCGGCGAAATTAACGACATCCGCCGTATGGTAACGGAGAGGCGCGCCGAAATCGTCGAACGCTGGATTGCGCACGGCCGCAAAGGGAGCTAGATTTGCCGGGCAACATGCAGGCGCCTCCAGCCATCTCTCAGGTCGTCATTACCGACGAACTGCTGGGCTTCCATCTCGAGGACGGACGCTTCATCAGCGTGCCGATCGGGTTTTATCCGACCCTTGCGCTGGCGACCCCGGAGGAACGCAGCCATTTCGAAATAAATGGATCATCCGTCTTTTGGCCGGACCTTGATGCTGATATCGGCGTCGAGGGCCTTTTGGCCGGAGCGCGGGAACACCCCTATTATGCGCGCCAGGCTGTCGAACGCGCGGTGCGTCAAGGCCGCCTCTCCAGAACCGCTTTGGAGGAAACCACCGCTCCCACGCCCCGAGCGGCTTGAGCACTGTCACACCTTGGGCCCTTGAATAGTGAGAATAGGCTAATGATCAAAGACGAAGTTGTGAACCAGGTGCGGCAGGCGCGCGAACAGAATGCGGCGAAATTCAACTATGATTTGAAGGCGATTGTCGCGGACGCGCGCAAGCGGCAGAAAAAGTCGGGGCGCCAAGTCGTATCCCTGGTCTCGAAGCGAAGGAATACGCCACCTGCCTAAGAATGGCCTCAATGAGCGGGTTTCGGGCCATCGAAGACTTCGCGAAGAACTTGCGCCCTTTCCGCAGCCGGCATCGGCTCGTGCCAGCCTCGGTAGTCGGCTCGCAAGTTTCGGGCAGTGGACTTCAGGTCATCCGCCGTGATGCCCTCTGCATTGGAGAGCAAGCCGTGTTGGTCAATCAACCGGCCCAGGTGCTCGCCGTCCTCGATCAGGCGCAGAATGAGTTCCTTGTGGAGGGCCAGGTCTTCCGGGACTGGGATCTGCCGGTACATTCGCCGCTCCTCCTCACGGCGAAACAGCTCCACTTTGTGGAACCATACCACCGCTTCGCCATAGAGCGCCAGTTGCGGGTCGGGACCAAGGATTATCAGGGCCGCCGGTCCCCAACTTTGCTTCGAGCGAGCCGCT
>WNGQ01000978.1_pt1 | contig 31734 bp, 31 predicted proteins | sample 5407661 | NCBI WGS metagenome assembly WNGQ01 (sample SAMN13153382, study PRJNA577476) | soil metagenome | isolation source: 60 cm soil or saprolite under Garry oak tree replicate 2 | place: USA:California | collected 2016-06-15 | reverse complement strand
GGCCAGCACGCCCAGGGGAAAGGCGAAGGAGAGCGAGACGCACATGGCGAACAGCGCCAGGCGCAGCGAGTTGGGCAGCCGCTCCCGGATGAGCTCGCTGACCGGCCGTCGCGCCCGCAGCGACGTGCCGAAATCTCCCATCACCGCCTTGCCCACGAAGGAGAAATACTGCTCTACGTACGGCCGATCGAGACCGAGATAGCGCCGGGCATAGGCATAGTCCTCCTCGGAGGCGGACATGGGCAGGATCAGGTGCAGAGGGTCGCCGGTGGCCCTGGCCAGGATGAAGACAACAACCGAGAGGATGGCCAGGGCCACCAGCGACTGGAGAACCCGTGACAGGACGAAGCGGATCACTGCGCGCGCGTCACCCCGCCGCTATTTCCCCGAAGCCAGCTGGTCGAAGAAGAGGTCGTACATGACCGAGCCCGGGTTCCACTTGCCCAGCGTCTTGGAGGTGGCGTAGGGCGAGTGCAGATAGACCACCGGCACGCCGTAGTGCTCGCTCCGGAGGCGCGTGAAGATGTTCCGCATCAAGGCATTGATCTTTTCCCGGTCGGTCTGGCGCATCACCTGCGCGATCATGCCGTCGATCTCGGGATCGGCCACGGTGTCATTGGCCTTGGAGGGCGTGTAGGCCATCTTCTCGAGGAGGGCGTAGGCGCCGATCCAGTCGCGGTTGGCGATGTTGTAGTAGCCCACGGCGCCGGGCACCTTGCGGTCGACCCAGAGCTTGCGGAACCCTGGATAGTCCAGCGGCACGATCTTGGTCTTGATGCCGATCTTCTGCCAGTAGCCGCTCATCGCCTCCGCGAAGGCCTTGCCCTCGGGGAGGCCGGGAAGCTGGAAGGCGTACAGCTCGAGCGAGAAGCCGCTCGGGAAGCCGGCGTCGGCCAGGAGCTTCTTCGCCCGCGCCGGATCGTAGGGATACACCATCTCGGGCGAGACCTTGAAGCCGATATCTCGGAACGACCACGAGAGCCCGAGGGGGATGGACGCGGGTTCGGCCTTGCCCGCGAAGATCGCCTGGGCGATCTCCGCCCGGTCGACGGCGAGGTTCATGGCCTCGCGCACCCGCTTGTCGGCGGTGGGCTGTCCGTCGCGGGGCAGCACCCAGTACATGCTGAGGATCGCCTCTTCCTTCCGGAAATGGACGGGAAAGCCTTCCTTCTCCAGCTCGGCTACCCGCTCGCGACTGACATCGGCCACGTCGACTTCGCCTCGGCGCAGGAGGGCGATGCGCGTGGTCTCCTCGGGCACGAGCCTGAACAGCATGGTCTTGAACCGGGGCACGCCGATGCGCCAGTGGTTGTCCACGGCGGCGAGCTTGATGTGCGAGCCCGTCACCTGCTCCACGAACTTGTAGGGGCCGCTCCCCACCGGCTTGCGGGCAAAGGCATCATCCCCGTTGGCCTCGATGTACTTCTTGGGCAGCACCATGCCCTCGGTGGACAGGGTCCGGGAGAGGTACGTCGGGATGATGAGAGTCGGCTCCTTGGTGACGATGACCACGCGATCCGGGGCGGGCGTCTCGATGTCCTGAATGAGGGTCCGGAGGGGGCCGGCATAGCCCGTGGTGGAGCGCTTGCCCATGGCGCGCTGGAGGCTGAACTTGACGTCCTCCGACGTCACCTCGTCGCCGTTGTGAAACTTCACCCCCTTGCGCAGGTGAAACGTCCAGCGCTTGTGGTCGGCCGAGTTCTCCCAGCGCGTGGCGATCCCGCCGTCTCGAGACGGCTGACCTTCGGGGGTGGTGCCGACGAGATAGTCGAACATCGGCGAGAGGTAGTACTTGACGATGTGACCGCCCAGGACCGGGTCCAGCACTTCGGTGGAGAAGCTCGACAGGGCGACCGAGAGCTCGGGCTTGGCCTGAGCCCAGCCCGCCGTGGCGGGACCGAGGGCAAGCGCGATAGAGAACAGAGACATCGTCACGATGCGGAGCGCACTCCTCATGTTTCCTCCTGTATGGTCCAGTTTCGCTTTGGGCTCGGCGAGAGAAGCGCGGGCTAGGCCGCGGTGTAGCCTCCGTCCACGGGCAGGGCGACGCCGGTGACGAAACCAGCTTCGTCACTCGCCAGGTACAGAATTGCCGCCGCGATGTCCTCGGGCTGGCCGAAGCGGCCCAGGGGATGGCGCTCCCGCATGGGTTGCAGCCAGGCGGGATCGGCCATGAAAGGCTTGGTCATGGGCGTCTCGATGACACCCGGGCACACGCAGTTCACGCGGATCTTCGGCGCCCACGTCAGGGCCATCGTCCGGGTCAGGTTGACCACACCGCCCTTCGATGCCGCGTACGCGGGCGAGAGAGAGCCCCCCACCAGGCCGTAGATGGAGGCGAGATTCGTGATCGAACCGTGCCCACTGGCGGCCAGCGCCTGGAGGGCCGCCCGCGAGGCGAGGTAGGTGCCGCTGAGATTCACGTCGAGCACGCGTGTCCATTCCTCGAGGGGCGGCGTGGCGTCACGCCGCGTCCCGCTCACGCCCGCGGAGTTCACGAGCGTGGTCAGCCGTCCGAAGCGATCGAGCGTCGTCTGGACCATGAGGGCGCAGCCGCGCTCGTCGGTCACGTCCACGCCGAGCTCGACCGCCTCCCCGCCCGCCTCGGCGATCGCCTTGGCGGTACCCTGCGCCGCTTCTCGCGCCCGATCCACGCACATGACACGGGCGCCCTCGGTGGCGAAGCGCAGCGCGGTGGCGCGCCCGATCCCCGAGCCCGCCCCCGTCACGATCGCCACCTTGTCCTTCATCCGCATGGCGGTCATTGCCCCCCTGCCCTATCCGCGCTCCTTGGCCAGCTCACCCGTCGCCCATCTCACTTCTGCTCATCCCTGCCCACCTCGACCGGCTAGCCCTTCTCGATGATGTAGATGTGGCGCATCATGTCGACGTAGATATTGCCGTCGATCACGTTCTGTCCCTGCTTGTTCTTCTCGATGCCCTTGACCCAGGGCTTGGCCGCGGCAAAGCGCGCGACCCACGCCACCGGCACATAGCCCACGTCCATCTGCATGATCTCCTCGGCCTTCTTGTAGTGCTCGAGCCGCTTCTTGGGGTCGCGCGTGTCGCGCCCACCCTCGAGCTCCTTGTCGAAGGCGTCGTTGACCCAGGCCTGCCGCTTTCCCGTGGTCTTCTTGCCGTAGAAGGTGTCGAAGTACTCGTTGTGCGGGTCGGGGTAGTCCATGAACCAGCGGATCCACACGAACTGCAGATCCTGCTTCCAGAGGCGCTCGCGGAATACCCGCTGCTCCAGCACCTCGAGATCGGTCTTCATGTTGAGGCTGTCCAGGAGTACCGCCTGCACCGCCTCCGCGAGCGGCTTGGAGCCCAGACCTTCCTCGCGCATCGACAGGGTGATCTTCGGCCAGTTCTTGCCGCCTTCGAAAGGCGTGCCCTTGAGCTGCTCGAGGGCCGCCTTCTTGTCGTAGCGCTGGATGGCCTTGATCTTCGGATCGTCCACGGCGCCTGGGAAGCCAGGGGGAATCATGGACCAGGCGGGAATGGCGAGGCCCTGGCTGACCTTGACCACGTTCTCGCGGTCGACGGCGTGCGCCACCGCGCGGCGGACCTTGAGGTTGTCGAAGGGGGGCTTGGTCGCCTGGGGCAGCAGGTACCACGTCCCCGGATACGGGTACTGAAAGACGTCCTTCTGCATGCGAGGATCGCTCTGAAGCTTCTTGAGGTCGCCGGGCTGGAGCCACGTCAGGTCCAGCTCGTTGTTCTCGTAGGGAAGTGAGCCGGCCTGCACGGGAATGATGGGAATGATCATCTTCTCCACGTGCACGTCCTTGGCGCCGAAGAAGTACGGGTTCTTTCTCAGCACCATCTGCTTGTTGTGCTCCCACTGCTCGAGCACGAAGGGCCCGTTGGTGACGATGTTTCCGGCCTCCGTCCACTTGTCGCCGTGCTTCTCGACGGCGCCCCGGTGCGCGGGGAGCGCGGCGAGATAGGCGGCGAGGACGGGGAAATAGCCACGCGGGCCCTCGAGGGTGACCTCGAGCGTCCAGTCGTCCTTGGCCTTGACCCCGACCTCGTCGCGGTTCGTCACCTGCTTCTTGTTGAAGGCCTCGCCATTCTTGATGTCGTACAGGAAGGCGGCGTAGGGCGCCTTGCTCTCGGGATCGAGCTGGCGCTTCCACGACCACTCGAAGTCGCGGGCGCTCACGGGCGAGTTGTCGGACCAGCGGCTGTCCTTGCGAATGGTGAAGGTCCAGACGGAACCGTCCTTGTTGCTCTGGACCTTGGTGGCCAGGTATGGCTCGGCCACGAAGTCCGCGTTGAAGTTCATGAGACCGGCGAACTGGATCGGCACGCCCGCGCAGTAGAGGTCCTTGTTGTAGTCGTGACTGGACGGGTCGTTCTGCCAGAATCCGCCGCCCCCCAGGCGCAGGACCTGCTCCTTGGCGAGCTTCTCGCCGGGCCCGAGCTTGAAGGGCTTGGCCGCCTCGGCCCGGGTAGCGAACCCGAGCCCGCCGAAGGCGGCCATGGCGCCCACCGCCTTGAGAAAGTCGCGCCGGCCGAGGCCCAGTACCTGTAGACGCTGCTCGAACAAGGCCAGCTGCTCGTCGGGTATGCGCATGTCAATTCTCCTTTATTTGTCTGAACCGCTACTACTATCTCAGCTGTCGCCTCGCCGCGCTCATTTACTCAGGTCTCGCCTCGCGGCCGCTCAGCTCGAATTGCCACGCCTTCGGGATTTACTCTGGCCTCGCCTCGCACTACGCCGCTCAGCTCGAAGAGCTGGCCGCGTCTCAGCTCCTAATTCATTTTGGGATCGAGGGCGTCGCGCACCCCGTCTCCGAAGAAGGTGAAGGACAGCATGGTGATGGCGATGGCGATGGAGGGAAAGACGCACAGGTGCCAGTACGAGCGCAGGTACTGCTGATTCTCTCCCACCATCTGTCCCCAGGACGGGGTCGGGGGGTTGATCCCCACTCCGATGAAGGACAGCGCCGCCTCCGTGAAGATGGCCTCGGGAATGCCGAAGGTGACCGACACCACGATGGGCGTGAGGGCGCTCGGCAGCACATGCTTCGTGACGGTCCGGAAGAAGCCCGCGCCCAGGGCGCGCGCGCCCTCGACGAACTCCTTCTCCTTGATGGAGAGCACCTGGGCGCGGGTCTGGCGCGCGATGCCAACCCAGCCCGTGAGCCCGATGGCGATGAAGATGTTCAGCAGCCCCGCCCCGAGCATGGACATGATGAGGATGACGAAGAGCAGCCGTGGAAACGCGTACATCACGTCGATGAAGCGCGTCAGGAGAAGATCCACGCGCCCGCCGAGATAGCCCGCGACGAGGCCGATGGGCACGCCGATCATCACGATGATGACCTGGGCGCCCACGCCCACGAGCATGGACACCCGCGCCCCGAAGATCATGCGCGAGAGCACGTCGCGGCCCAGCTGATCGGTGCCGAGCGGGAACTCGCGGGAGGGAAACTCGTAGATCTTGCCGAAATTCGCCTTCGTATACGAGTAGGGCGCAATGAAGTCCGCGAAGATCGCCACGAGGCAGAGCAGGATCACCGTCACGCCACCCACGACCGCGAGCTTGTTGCGGAGGAGGCGACGCCAGGCATCCCGCCAGAGGTTCGAGGTCTGCGTGGACGGCGCCGCCGCGAGCCCGGCGGCGGCGAGGCTAGTACCGGATGCGGGGGTCGATAAGGCCATAGGCGAGATCCACGAGGAGATTCATGAGAGCGAGGAAGGCGCCATAGATCAGGACCACCGCCATGATCATCGGGTAGTCCCGCCCCGTCATGGATTGCACGAAGAAGCGCCCCATGCCGGGCACGCGGAAGATGGATTCCACGAAGAAGGATCCCGTGCCCACCGCGGCGAACATGGGGCCGAGCAAGGTCACCACGGGGATCAAGGCGTTCTTGAGCACGTGCTTGAGCACGACGGGCTGCTCGGCAAGGCCCTTGGCGCGCGCGGTGCGGATGTAGTCGGATCGGATGACCTCGACCATGCTCGAGCGCGTGAAGCGCGCGATGATGCCGAGAGGCCCCAGGGCCAGCGTGACGGCGGGCAGCACCCAGTCCCGCGGCGATCCCCAGCCCCCCGTGGGAAAGAGCGGAATCACGAACGAGAAGAGGACGATGAGGAAGACGGCGAGGACGAAGTTGGGGAGGCTGACGCCGAGCGTGGCGAGGCTCACGCACACATAGTCCCACGAACGGTTCTGATAGACGGCAGCCAGGATACCAAGGGTGACGCCGCCCGCGACGGCGATGGCCAGGGCCATGGCGCCGAGGAAGAGCGAGATCGGGAAGGTCTCGACGAGGATCTCGCTCACCGTCCGCGTCTTGTAGACGAAGGATTGTCCGAAATCGCCCCGGAGCGATTTGCCGATGAAGATGGCGAACTGCTCCCAGAGGGGCTTGTCGAGGCCGTAGGCCTCCGCCAGGTTCTTCTGCGCCTCGGGGGAGAGCGGGTTGGCGCCCTCGGCGACGGGATCGAGCGGGCTGCCCGGCGTGGCGTGCATGACGAGGAAAGTCACCAGCGCCATGGCGAGAACCGTCGGGATCAGCCAGAGGAGTCGCTGAATCGTGTAGGTGAGCACCGGGTCTCCCTGGTCACCTGCCGGCCGGACGCGACCTGGGGTTCATCGGGTGCGGTCACTATCGGCAAAGCCCTCCGGGAAGTCAAGCGGGAAGTGGTATCTTCGGTCGTATGACGACGGTCGCGCTCACCCTCCTGCCGGCGGGGCGGACGCTCCACGTCGAGGCGGGATCGAGCATCCTCAAGGCGGCCCACGCGGCCGGCGTCGACATCGAGGCGACGTGCGGCGGTCGTGGTCGCTGCACTTCGTGCCGCGTCAAGCTCGTGGCCGGCGCCATCCCGCCTCCCACCATCATGGACGAAGTGCAGCTCGGCGACGCGCTCGTCCGGGAGGGCTATCGCCTCTCCTGCCAGTGCCGTGTCAGCGATGCGGTCACGGTACAGGTCTCACCGCCCGTGGACGACCGCACGTTCCAGATCCTCGGGGGCGAGCGACCCGAAGGCGCGCCCGTGCCCGTGCGCATCGAGGCGGGCATCGCCAAGGCCGTGGTCCGCGTCACGCTTTCCGCCGAAGAGCATCACCAGACCTCCGATCTGGAGGCGGTGCTCGAGGCCGTGGGCGGAACACCGGAGGACTGCGCCCCCGAAGCGCTCAAGACGCTGCCCGCGGCCCTCCGGGCGCATGGCGGCGAGGTCACCGTGGCGACCTTCGGCTCCCGCATTCTCTCGATCGAGGCGGGCGACACGCACCTGCACAAGTTCGGCCTCGCCATCGACATCGGCACCACGAGCGTGGTCTCGACCTTGCTCGAGCTCGAGTCGGGCGAGCAGATGGCCTCCGCGTCGAGCCTCAACCCGCAGGCCGTGTTCGGCGGCGACCTCATGTCCAGGATCGCCTTCGCCCAGTTCGACGCGGGCAACCTGCGCAAGCTCCAGACGCGCATCATCGGGCTCCTCAACCAGCACGTGGAGGCGCTCGTGCGGGACTCGGGCGTGCCCGCCAAGTGGATCTACAAGGTCACCATCGTCGGCAACACGTGCATGCACCACATGCTCCTGGGCATCGATCCCTCCCATCTCGGCCTCGCCCCCTACGCGCCGGTGATGCGGCATCCCCTCGTCCTCTCCGCCCGGGAGCTCTTTCTCAAGGTCAACCCGGAGGCGCGCGTCTGCTTCCTACCCATCGTGGCGGGCTTCGTGGGCGCCGACGCGGTCGCCGTGGCCCTCGCCACGCGCATGGACGAGACGCCGGAGATCCGCATCGCCGTCGACATCGGCACCAATGGCGAGGTGCTCCTGGGCTCCCGCGATCATCTCTGGGCCTGCTCGGCGCCAGCCGGCCCGGCTCTCGAGGGTGCGCAGATCCGCCACGGCATGCGCGCGGCCATGGGCGCCATCGACCGCGTGGCCCTCGCGGGCGGCGATCTCGCCCTCCACACCATCGGGGATGCGGCCGCGCAGGGCATATGCGGCTCGGGGCTGATCGACGCCATCGCCGTCCTCCTGGACGCAGGCGTCATCGACTGGACTGGGCTCATCGAGCTCGACCACCTCGATCGTCTCCCGCCACCCCTGCGCGCGAGGGTGACGAAGCGCGGAGAGGAGCGCATGGTCACCCTCGCGCGCCCCGGCGAAGCGGGCGCCACGCAGGAGATCCTGCTCACCCAGGACGACATCCGCCAGGTTCAGCTGTGCAAGGGCGCCATCGCCTCGGGAGCGGCCATGCTCCAGCACGTGGCCGGCGTCCCCGACGACAAGGTGGCCGAGCTCATGCTCGCGGGGGGCTTCGGCAACTATCTCTCGATCCGGAGCGCGCTCCGCATCGGGCTCATTCCTGCCCTCGCCGAGTCGAAGATCCGCTACGTCGGCAACGCCGCGGCGCTGGGCGCGCAGATGGCCCTCCTTTCCGAGCCGGAGCGGCATCGGGCCGAGCGCATCGCGCGGAGCATCGAGCACGTCTCGCTGGCCGCCCATCCCGATTTCCAGGACATCTTCGTGGACTGCATGAACTTCCCGAGATGATGTTCGAGGGCTGAATTGATCTTCGAGCCGAAGCGTGAGTGCGAGCCGCAGGCGAGGAGCACGATGAGGCGAGGGCTGAATTGATCTTCGAGCCGAAGCATGACCCGCTCTTCGAGCTGAGCGGCGAAGCCGCGAGGCGAGGGCTGAAATGATCCCGCAGGCGTGGCTGTTCGAGCTGAGCAGCTCTGCCGCGAGGCGAGGGCTGAAAAGATCCGCGATGAGGCGAGGGCTGAATTGACCCTCTCCGCGAGCCTGGTGGGCGGCACGGCGGGACCGTACGTTCACGACATCGACGCGCGCTGGCTCATGGCCTATGCCGCGGCGCTCGAGGAGACGGCGCCCGAGTACTTCGACACCACGCGGCCCGAGGGCCTCGTGGCCCACCCCCTCTTCTCCGTGTGCTACGAGTGGCCGGCGGCGGTGGAGCTGCGGGCCAAGCTGACCTCGGAGGAGATCGCGGCGCGAAGCGTGCACGCCACCCACGACCTCGTCATTCACCGGCCCGTGAAGGCGGGAGATCGGCTGGAGACGACGGCGACGGTGAGCCACATCGAGCCGCGAAGCCCCGGCGCTTACCAGGTCACGCGCTTCGAGACAGTCGACCGGCGCGGACAGCCCGTGACCACCACCGAGTACGGCAGCATCTATCGCGGCGTCTCCGTCGACCCAGCCTTCGCCCCCGGCCGTCCGAAAGAAAGCGAGCCGACAGAGAACGAATCTTCCGAGTCCGGTGAGGGGTGGTCCGCCTCGGTCCCCCTGAGCGCCGGGCTCGCCCACGTCTACACGGAGTGCGCGCGCATCTGGAATCCCATCCACACCGATCGCGCCGTCGCCATCGACGCGGGGTTGCCTGATATCATCCTGCACGGGACCGCCACGCTCGCCCTCGCCGTCTCGCGGGTGCTGCGCCGCGAGCCGGCCGAAGCCGCCCGGCGGGTGCGTCGCATCGCGTGCCGCTTCACCGGCATGGTGCGCCTGCCCTCGACGATCACGGTGCGGGCCCTGGGCGAGACGAGGGGAAGAGCGAGCCGCGGGATCGCCTTCGAGGTCCTGACGGAGAACGGCCGTCCTGCCGTGAGCAAGGGCTTCATCGAGATCGGAGATTGACTTGCGAGGAGCACGATGAGGCGAAGACCAAGAGGACCGAGGCCATGACCAAGCGAGAGCGCGTGCTCGCCGCCATCAGGCGCGAGCCTACGGACCGAACGCCCTATGCATTCTGGCGTCACTTCCCTGCGGTGGACCGTTCGCCGGCCGCCCTGTCCCAGTCCACGCTGCGCTTCCACGAACGCTACGGCTCGGACTTCCTCAAGGTGACGCCGGCCGGCGGTTATGCGGTGGAAGACTGGGGCTGTGTAGAGAGCGAGGAACCCGCGCCCGACGGCCATCGCCCGTGCGCGAGCCACGCCGTCAACGCGCCCGACGATTGGAAGAAGATCCGACCGGTGCCCATGGAGTCCACAGGCTGGGCCTCGCACGTCGAGTCCGTCATCCGCTGCGTGGTGGATCGCCGGGCCGACTGCTCGGTGGTGCCGACGGTGTTCAGCCCGCTCTCCCTGGCGCGCAAGCTCTCGGGCGACCGGCTCAACTACGATCTCAAGGAGAACACCCACCTCGTCGAGGACGCCCTCACCGCCATCACCGAGACCATTCTCGCCTTCATGGAGGCCTGCTTCCGCGAGGGCGCCGAGGGCATCTTCTATTCCGTGCAGGCGGCGAGCCACGCCTTCCACACGGAAGACGAGTACGCGCGCTTCGGCGAGCCGCATGACCGGCGCATCCTCGAGGCGGTGCGCGAGGGCTCGCGTCTCACCGTGCTCCACTGTCACGGCGAGCGGCTGATGTTCGACCGTCTCGCCGCCCTGCCCGCGGACGTGTGGAACTGGGACGACCGTCGCGCCGGGCCTTCTCTCTCCGAGGGCAAGGACATCGTTCCCGGGGCGGTGCAGGGCGGCCTCAACCAGTGGAGCACGCTCAAGGACGGCACGGGTCCGGACGCCCAGGCCGAGGCCCAGGACGCCATCGCCCAGACGAGCGGGACCGGCATCATCCTGGGGGCCGGCTGCGTCCTCTTGACCCAGCACTCGGACGCAACCCTGATCGACCTGATTCAGTCGGTCGGCGGGAGCGTGAAGCTGATGGGGATCAAGCCTCAGTAGGATGAGGGCGCGCGTGCTGGTCACGGGACTCTGCCTGGGCTTGCTCAGCGCTCCCGTCGCCGCGGTTGCCCAGAATCTGGGCGCGCCGGTCATCCTTTCCCCCTATCGCTCCCTCCATGGCGCCGACAATCGGCCGAGGCGGCTCCCGCACGCCGGGGTCGACTTCGGTGGCCCGGTGGGCGCGCCTGTTCTTGCAGCGGCCGACGGCACGGTGAGCCGTATCATTGAATGGCCCATGGGTTGTGGACTCGGCGTTCTCCTCGAGCATCGCCGCTTCAAGCGCTGGACTGCGTACTGCCACTTGCAGGGCGTCACCGTGCAGAAGGGACAGAGCGTGGGCCGCGGAGAGCAGATCGGCATCCTCGGAACGAGCGGAGGCACCTTCAACGTCTCTCACGTCCATCTCGAGGTGTGTACGTTCGCCTGCAGCTCGCACTCGGACGGCGATCTCACGGGCACCGAAGATCCGCTCGAGGCGACGGACGGCTGCTTCGAGGCGGGGCGAGCCTATCCCGCCGAGCGGTTCGTCCTCACCTTTCCCCTCGCCTGCTTGCCCAGCGTGCGGGGACAGTAGCGATGGACCGCATTCTCGAGCCCGAGCTCATGGTCGACAAGGAGCAGGCTGAGGCGTACGCGCGTGCGGACCTCGCCCAGATCAACCAGGGCTTCGTGGACCGCTTCCGGAGCTGCTTCCCGAAGATCACCTCGGGCGCCATGGTGGATCTCGGCTGCGGGCCCGCGGATATCCCGGTGCGCTTTGCCCGCGCGCTGCCCTCCCTCAGGATCACGGCCGTGGACGGATCAGAGCCGATGATCGCCCTCGCCCAGCAGGCCGTCGAGGGAGCGGAGGTGGGCGATCGGGTCCGTCCTCTGTGCCTGCGGCTGCCCATGCTCCCCCTCGGGCTCCAGAGCTTCGACGCCGTCGTGTCCAACAGCCTCGTCCATCACCTCCCCGATCCTTACCTGTTCTGGAACGAAGTGGTGCGGCTCGGCCGACCGCGTGGCATCGTGCTCGTCATGGACCTCTTGCGGCCGGAATCACCCGAGCGAGCGTGGGAGCTCGTCCAGAAGTACTCGGGGCACGAGCCGGACCTCCTCAAGCGGGACTTCTTCAACTCCCTCTGCGCGGCCTTCACCCTGCGCGAGGTGCGCGGCCACATCCGGTCGCGGGGCCTGGGCGGGCTCGTGTGCGAGATGGCCAGCGACCGGCACTGGATCGTCTGGGGTCATCTGCCGAGAGAAGTGCCGAAAGGATAAGAGCCATGAGAGGCGCGATCGCGAAGAAGAGCACCAAGGACGGCGACTGGCGGCAGGTCTTCCCCGACCGCGCGGGCGCCTGGAGTCTCCTCCTCAACAAGGATCCGGACACCAAGGGGCGGACCATCGCCGTCCGCTACACCGAGGGCTGGGAGGTGCTGGAGAGCGTGCACGACGGGACGGTCGAGGTGCTCGTGCTGGAAGGGCAGTTTCAGGTCGGGCCGATCGTCTACGGGCCCGGCGACTACTTCTGCGTTCCCGGCGGCGTCGTGCACGGGCCGGAGCGCGCCCTCACCGACGTGCGGATCGTCGTGATCTCCCACGGGCCCCTCACCCCGGGGCCGTAGGTTATTTAGCGACGTTGAAGCGGAAGTGGCAGATCTCGCCGTCTTGCACAACGTAGTCCTTGCCTTCCAGGCGGAACTGGCCCTTCTCCCGCACGGCGGCCATGGAGCCCTCGGCGGCCACCAGCTCGTCATAGCCCACGACCTCGGCGCGGATGAAGCCGCGCGCGATGTCGGAATGGATGGCCCCCGCCGCGTCCTGGGCGCGCGTGCCCCGCGGCACGGACCAGGCCCGCACCTCGTCCTCGCCCACCGTGAAGAATGACAGCAGCCCGAGGAGGCCGTAGCAGTCGCGCAGCACGCGCTTGATGGCGGGCTCGCTGAGCCGGAGATCGGCGAGGAACGCGGCCTGCTCCTCTCCCGCGAGCTGGGCCACCTCGGCTTCGATGACCGCCGAGATCCATCCGACGGCGGTGCCGGCGCGGGCCGTGATCTCCTGGAGCCCGAAACTCTCGACCAGGCTCGGGCCGCGGTCGATCTCCTTCTCCGAGAGGTTGAGGCAGTGGAGGATGGGTTTCTGCGAGAGAAAGGTGAAGCCCCGGATGGCCCGGGCGTCGTCGTCCGCAAGCGGGATGGCGCGAACGGGCGTCTCCGATTCGAGGGCGGGCTTGATCTTGAGCAGGATGGCCTGCTCCTTGACGTCGGCGTCGGTCCGCTTCTTCTTGATCGAGGCTTCCAGGCGCTCGAGCCGGCGCTCCACCACCTCGAGATCGGCGAGGATCAGCTCCGTCTCGAGGTCGGCGATGTCGCCCTTGGGATTGGGGGCGGCGCCGGTCGCGTCGGCGAACGCGCGCACCACGTGGAGGAGGGCATCGGCATTCCTGAATTCCTTGGCATCGAGCCCTTCACGCTCGCCCTTGCTGATACCCGCGAGATCCACGACTTCGAACGTCGCGAAGGTGGTCTTCTTCGGCTTGAAGAGCGCGCTGAGGCGATCGACACGCTCGTCCGGCACGCGGGCCACCCCGGCGTGCATCTCGCCGCGCGAGGCTCCGAAGGAGGAGGTGGCGACGGTAGCGCCCGTCAACAGGTTGAACAGCGAGGTCTTCCCGCTCTTGGAGAGGCCGACGAGCCCGATCTTCATCGAGACCTCATGCTACCATAGCCGCTCTCGTGCCCGTCCACCGCCCCCTCGATGTCAAAGGCGCCGTCCTCGCGCTCGTGCTCGCCGTGCTCTGGGGCGCCAATCCCGTGGCCATCAAGCTCGGTCTCGCTGACGTCGCGCCGGTCCGCATGGCCTTTTTCCGCTTCGCCGTCAGCGCCATCGTCATTTTCGGCTACGCGGTCGTCACGGGGCGCCGCGATGTTCTCCTGATCCCCAGGGGACAGGGCAAGCCGATCTGGTCTCTCGGCCTTCTCTGCGTCGTGCAGATCGCACTCATGAACGTCGGCATCGACCGCACCACCGCCGCTCACGCCGTCATCATGGTGAACTCCTACGCGGTCCACACGGTCGTCTTCGCCCACTTCCTCCTTCCCGGCGACCGGCTCACCGCGCGCAAGCTCGTGGGCGTGCTGATCGCCTACAGCGGCGTGGTCATCCTGTTCGCTCCCGGCTTCACGGGCACGGGAGGGACCCTCGTGGGAGACCTGATCATCTCGGTGAGCGCGCTCGTGCTGGCGGAGCGTACCATCTTCATCGCGAAGACCGTCCAGAGGGTGGACCCGGTGCGCCTCATGATGTACCAGTCCATCATCGGCGCCGCGGGACTCCTCCTCATGAGCCTGATGTGGGACGTGGATCGGCCCACGCGCTGGACCGCCAGCCTCTTCCTTTCCATCCTCTACCAGGGAGCGCTCATCGGCGGCTTCAACTTCGTGCTGAATGCGAAGCTCTTGCGGATCTATCAGCCCAGCGCCATGGCCACGGTGGCGCTGTCCACGCCCATCTGGGGAGTGCTGATCGCGGCCGTCATCGCCCACGAGGGCCTGTCGCCCGAGCTCCTCCTCGCCTCCGCCTTGGTCGCCACGGGCATAGGTCTCACGACCTGGCGCTAGCGCCTTCACATTTCTTTACACTCGGGACACGCCGTCTTGATCGCTTTCCGGCATTTCTTGAGAACAAGGACGGGCGACGCCCGTCCAAGACCTGAGAGTCGAGGCGTCAACTCGATGGTCCCGGAGCTGGGGGACAGGAGGACACCATCATGAAGAAGTTCATCGGTCTGGCGCTCGTTGCTGTGCTTTCGCTCGGGCTCGTCGCCCCCGCCTTCGCCGCCGGCGGGCACGGTGGCTGGCACGGCGGGCGCGGCGGCTGGCATGGTGGCGGAGGCCACGGCTGGCGCGGTGGCGGCTGGCACGGCTGGTGGGGCCCCGGGGCCATCGTCGGAGGCCTTCTCGTCGGCTCGGCCATCGTTGCGGCCACGGCTCCCCAAGTCGTATACCCGGCGCCGGTCTATCCCGAGCCCGCTTACGTGGCGCCGCCGCCGACGTACTACCCCCAGACGCAGGTGTATACCGCCCCCGTGCGACGTGACGTCTGCTACCCGACCGGCTGCTATCGCCTGTACGGAGACGGCGTGAGCGTGGCCTATCAGTGGGTGTGGGAGCCCAATCCCGCCGCGGCGGTCCCGCCCGTGCCGCCGGCACCGCCTTACCGCTAAGCTCCATCCTGAACAAGACGCCGGAGCTCTGACGCAGATGGCGCCGGAGCTCCGGCGCTCAGCTTGACTTCGAGCGAGGCAGATACCGGCGTCGACGTTCGGTCTTCCTGGCCTCCTCGGGGTATCATCGCCCCATGCGGCGCCGGTGGGCGGTCCTGTTCGTCCTCGCCTGCGCGCCCGCGGTCCTGTTTGTCCTCGCCTGCGCGCCCGCCCTCCTCGCCCAGTCTCAGGCCCAGACGCCCGATTCGTCTCGAGCTCTCGAGGCTCTGGCCGCCCCCATCTATCAGCAGCTCGCCGCCCTCAAGGGCATGACCTCGCCGGGCCATCCGCCTCCCGTGCTGCTCCGCTCCCGCGAGGACAATCGCCGGTTCATGGAGCAGGAGATGAACCGGCGCTACTCCCCCGCCCGCATCGAGGCCGAGCGCAAGACGCTGGTCGCGTGGGGGCTGATCCCGGCGGACTATGATCTGCGCACGCTCTTCCTCGATCTGATGCAGGAGCAGATCTCCGCGTACTACGACCCCCGCGCCAAGGTCATGGTGGTGGGCGACTGGCTGCCCCCCGAGCAGCAGCGCGCGGCTCTCATCCACGAGCTGGTGCACGCTCTCCAGGACCGCGAGATCGCTCTCGACGGCTTCATCTCGCCCGACCCGGGGCGGGGCGACCAGCTCCTCGCCCGCCAGGCGCTCATCGAAGGCGAGGCGGTGGCCCTGACCATCGACTTCCTGCTCAAGGTCCAGAACATGGACATCACCATGCTCCCGGATCTGTCCAACACGCAGGGGCTCATCGCCACGAGCGCGGGCGGACCCATGATCGCCAAGGCGCCCAAGTTCCTTCGCGACCTCTTGCTCTTCCCCTATCTCGAGGGCGTCGGCTTCGCCTATCAGCTCCGCAAGGCGCATCCCTGGTCGGCCATGAGCGCCCTCTACCGCGATCCTCCTCGCTCCACCGCGCAGATCATGGACCCGGCCAAGCGTCTTGGCGCGCTCCGCGAGGATCCTGTACCCCTCACCCTTCCCGGCCTCGCGCCGTTGCTTCCGGGCAGGACGCTCGTGTCCGACGACGAAATGGGCGAATTCGGGCTGGGCGCGGTGATCGGGCTGCACCTTGGTGAGCTCGAGGGACGACGCGCCGCCATCGGTTGGCGCGGGGACCGCTTCCAGGTCTGGGAGGACGGAGGGGGAGGCTTTCCCATCGCCTGCCTCATCATGCTGCGCGACGAGCAGGTCGCGGCGACCCTGGCCGGTCATCTTCGCGATTTCGTCGCCCAACGCCATCCCGGGCTCGCGGCCAAGATGCGCGCCGGGGGCGGCGGCGGCGCCACGTGGAGCGACGGCGGCCACGCCTCGCTCGTCGATCGCAGGGGCGCGCAGGTCTTGCTCCTGGAGCACATGCCCGCGGCCACCATCGAGCGTGTGCGGGACACCATCTGGCGCTCCCGCCCCGCGGGCCCGCGGCGGTAGAATAGCCCCATGCCGAGCCAGCCCTCCCGGCACCTCGAGGTCGTGCCGAATCCACACGCGGATCGCGAGTACGAGGTCGCCCTCGAGATTCCGGAGTTCACGTGCCTGTGCCCGATGACGGGGCAGCCCGACTTCGCCACCATCCGCGTCAGGTACGTGCCCGACCTGCACCTCGTCGAGCTCAAGAGCATCAAGCTCTACATCTGGTCCTACCGGAACGAGGGCGCCTTCCACGAAGACGTGACCAACCGCATCCTCAACGACTTCGTGGCGGCGGCCAACCCGCGGTGGATCGAAGTGGTGGGCGACTTCAGCGTTCGTGGCGGGATCAAGACGGTGGTCCGCGCCGCGCACGGCAAGCGCCCGGAGATCTGAGCGGGCGCCGCCATGAGCACGGTCCCCATGAAGACCGTGCGCCGGCCCTTTCTCACCGCGCGCTGGTCCAATCTCGCCATCCTCACCTGGGAGGTGCCGCCCGCCCTCCTGGAGCCCCATCTGCCTGCAGGTCTCGAGCTCGATCGACGCGACGGGGCGGCCTTTGCCAGTCTCGTGGCCTTTGACTTCCTCGACACGCGGGTCCTCGGCATCCCCTGGCCGGGATTCCCCGAGGTCAACCTGCGCTTTTACGTGCGGCTTCGGGCGCAGCGCGGAGTCGTCTTCATCCGCGAGTTCGTTCCGCAGGCGATCGTGGCCTGGCTGGCCCGCGCCCTCTACCACGAGCCGTACCTCGTGGCGCCCATCGAGAGCGGCGTGGGCGCGGAGCCTGGGGCGGTCGTGACGGCACGCCGGCTCCGCTGGCGCGGACGCGCTCAGAGCATCGAGGTCACGGGTGGCACGCCGGCGTTCCGGCCTGCCGAGGACAGTCTCGAGCATTTCTTCAAGGAGCACGAGTGGGGCTTTGGCCGGGACCGGCGCGGCCGCACGCTCGCCTACCGGGTGCGCCATCCCGTCTGGGACGCGTACCCGGTGCGCTCGTGGAGCCTCGACTTCGACGCGGAGATGGTCTACGGGCCGGGCTGGGGCATCCTGTCCGCGGAGAAGCCCGCCTCGGTGGTCCTCGCCGCGGGCTCGGCGGTGTCGGTCTATTCCGCCGAGCGTCTCTAGTCCTTCTTCTCGGAGCCCCCCGCCGCCTCGATCGTCACCGTGTCGCCCACCAGCACGAAGGTGACCTTCCCGTTCTTGGCCTTGTAGGTCCACTTCTCGACCGGCCCGAGCTTGCTGATATCGTCCGGTTTGCCCAGGGCCTTCTCGAGCGCGGAGCGCGTCTTGGCATCCTTCGCCTTGAGGACGATGTCTTCCTTGGTCGACGGTCCGCAGCCGGCCAGGACAAAGGCCAGAAGGAGGCAGGAGCCGAGCGTAATGATGCGTCTGGTCATGCCGTCACCTCCGAGAATGGATTAGGCCGCCAGCGACAGTAACACGACACCCGCCAGCATGACGATGGCCCCGGGGGCGATCTCGCGCACCTTCTGCTTCTCCCCGAACATGAGGACGCCGATGCCGAGAGCGAACAGGATCTCCACCTGCTTGACGGCTTCCACGTAGGAGGACAGGGTGAGCAGATATGCGTGGCCCTGGGTCACCGTGGTCAGGGCGGCGAAGAGCCCGAACGACACGAAGGCCATCCAGTGGCGCGGGATGGCCACGAAATACCTGCGCGACGTCACGAGCACGACGGGGGTGACGAGCACGCTGGCCGCGAGGTATCCGCCGAGGGTGCCCATGTAGGGATCGGAGAGCTGCATGGCCCACTTGATGGTGATGACGGAGGGCGCGAAGAAGAGAGCGGCGAGGAGCGTGTAGCGCAGCCCCCGATCGGTGAAGAGCACGGCCAGGGGCGCCCACCAGGAGATGTGCGCGCGCTGCACGTTGAGGAGATAGACTCCGCTCATGCTGATGAGGATGCCCGCCACGCCGAGAACATCCGGCTTTTCCTTGAGGGTGACGTAGCCGAGGCCCACCAGGACGAGGAGGCTGACCTTCCAGAGCGCGGTGACCATGGAGATCGGGGAGAGCTTGAGCGCCTTCGACAGCGCCATGGTCGAGATGATCTGGCAGACGGCGAAGAGGAGGCACGCCCACACGAATCCTGGCTTGATCTGGGGAGGGCCGTGCCACAGGACGAACAGCGCGGCGAAGGGAAGCAGGAAGGTGAAGCGCCCCCACACCGCCATGTACTCGTCCAGCTCGTGACCGAGCCGCTTCATCACCGTGTTGCGGAGCACCTGGCAGAGCGCCGCGGTCAGCGCCAGGGCTTCCCACATGCGGCCGAGTCTACACGAGCGCTCCGGGGTACTTCGCGGGATTCGTGGAAAATCCGGGAAAGATCGGCGCCGAGGCGGGGATGCCCAGGTGACGGACGGCCACTTCGGCGAAGAGGTGCCGGAAGTCCGTGGTCACCGCGAGATCTCGTCCCTCGTAGAGCTGCTCCGGTGCCAGCCCCGGCCAGCGTCCATAAGCGCGCCCGCCCTTGACGGGGCCGCCGAGCACGAGCATGGCCGTGGCGTGGCCGTGGTCGGTGCCCCGATTGCCGTTCTCGCGCACCGTGCGCCCGAACTCGGACATGGTCAGCACGACCACGTCGGCCATCCGATCGCCGAGGTCGCGATAGAGCGCGGCGAGGCCGTCCGAGAATTCCGTGAGGCGGCTCGCGAGCTGACCGCGCTCGTTGCCCTGGGCGGCGTGAGTGTCCCAGCCCCCCATGTCGGCGAAGGCGACCTGGAGCCCGACGTCCGCCTTGATGAGCTGGGCGATCTGCTTGAGATTGTCACCGAACTTTCCCCGCGGGTACTGGGCGCCGTTCTCCGGCTGGAAGCGCTCGAGCTTGGCCGCCTTGAGCATCTTGACGGCCTCGAAGGTCTCCCGGCCCGTGCCGTGCAAGATGTCTTTGACGCCCTGCTCGTAGAGGGACTCGAAGCCCACCCGCGCGTTGACTCCCCCGCCCATGCCCGCCATGCCCTGCTTCACATCGAAGTCGCCCGCGATTCCCATGGCGATGGCGCCGACCTCGCCCCGGAGCGTCCGCGGCATCTGGGAGCCCATGGCCACAGCGCGGAATGGCGAGGGGCCCGGGGCGGGCGCGGCCTGCAGCCCGCGCGCCAGCCAGCCGTCCGGCGTGGTCTTCACCCCGGGCGTTCCCGACTCCATGTAGTCCTGCGCGTCGAAATGCGAGCGGGTGGCGTCCGGGGAGCCGCAGGCGTGAACGAGGGCCAGATGCCGGTCATCCCAGATCGGCTTCAGCGCGGCCATGGACGGATGCAATCCGAAGAAGCCGTCGAGATCGAGGCTGCCCTGGCTGCCGCCCGGCCGCGCGATGGCGATGCTTCCGCGCGCGCCGTAGTAGCTGGGGTCGCCGTGTGGCACGACCATGCTCAGCCCGTCCACGGCGCCGCGCTGGAAGACGGCGACGAGGATCTTGGGCCGGGTGGCCCCGCCCTGCGCGTGCGCCGCGCGGACGAGAAAGCGCGGGACGGCGCCCAGACCGAGCAGGGCCAGGGCGCCGCCCTTCATGAACGAGCGCCGCGTGCAGTGACAGTCCACGGACTATCTCCTCTGGAATTCCGGCGAGCCCAGGACGAGGGCCGCGAGCTTGTCGACATCAGTATTCGCCGCGGGGGTATTCGTCGCCGGGCGCCCCGGCGCCGCCACCTTTCGGTCGTCGGGAGTGGCGCGGATGATCTCCGGATTGTCGAGCTGAGCGGCGAGCACCGTGCGCGTCTCCGGCCTCGCCTGGCCCTGGAGCAGCGACACGAGGAGGGCATCCAAAACCCGTGAAGGCTTCTCTCGATCGGCCGTGCCGACGGCACGGCCGATATCGACCGCAACGCCCGGGATGCGGTTCTGCGCGAGGGCGAGCGCGAAGTTGAGCCGGTTCAGCAGCGCGCCGGTATTGACCCAGGCCTCCGCCACGTCCGGATAGCCGGTGGGCGGCTGCTGCTGATAGAGCGGCTCGCCCAGCTTGGCAACCTGCAGGGCCAGGGCGAGACCTCCGCCCACCTGCTGGCTGCCCGGCTCACCGGGCGGCATGATCTCTCCGCCCACCGCGCGCACCGCGCTCGCCACGAGCTCGATCGGCTTCTTGATCTTGGCCCCGTAGGCATCCGCAGAGAAGAACTCCGGAGAGGTGACGATGGTCGCCACGACCTTGCGGATGTCGCCGTCCGTGTCCTGGAAGGTCCTCGCGGCGCGCTCGACCAGGGCGGGGGGCGGCTCGTCGCTCACGAAGCGCCGGACGAGCTTGGTCGCGATGAACCGCGCCGTGGCGGGATGCCGCGAGAGAATGCCGATCACGTGGATGCCGTCCTGCTCGCCCCCGTAGGCCGGCAGGGCGTGGCCGAGCACCGTCTTCGCGCCCTGATCGTGGGCGGCCGGCCGGAACAGGAAGGTGCCCTGCTCGCGCGGGCGCTCGATGGTCCAGCCCGTGAAGGCCCGCGCCACCTCGATCACGTCCTGCTGGGTGTACCCCCCGTCCACGCCGAGGGTGTGGAGCTCCATGATCTCGCGCGCGTAGTTCTCGTTGAGGCCCATCCGGCGGCCCTTGTTGGGACCCGCGGGCGCGACGAGATCGGCGCGGGTCGACATCCAGTTGTCGAGGTAGAAGAGCATGGCGGGATGCCGGGCCGTGGCGAGCAGGAGATCGCGGAACTTGCCGAGGGCGTGCGGGCGGATGGCCGTGCGCTCGTAGTCGGCTACCATCCACTTCACCGCCCCCTTGCGCGCGTCGACGTTGAAGTGGTTGAACCAGAAGTCCGTCATGACTTCCTCGAGCTGGCGCTCCGACATCACGGCGCGCGTGAGCTTGGCGGCCTGCAGCTCGGCGGGAATGCGAAAGGGCCGTCGCTCCGGCGGGGCCATCTGCCGCATCTCCTGCTGCGTCATCTCGCCGGACTGCACCTTCGCGAGGAGCTTGGGGTCCGGTTCGGGGTACGCGAGCACGAGCTCGGGCACGGTCCGGGTCAGCGTGGGAAATGCCTGGAGGGCTACCTGGACGCGCTCGTCCGGAATGCGCGAGGGTTCGAGCTGGCGCTCCATCCACTTCGCGAGCCCCATCTGCCGCACGCGCTCGACGTCACCCGGGCGGGGTCCATAGCCGAGCCGGTTGAGCGCGTGCACGATCCGCTGCTCCTCGGTGAGGCTGGTTGCGGGAAGCGCGACACGGACCGCCGGCGCGGGCTCGGGGGCGGCCTGGAGGGCGGGCACCGCCGTCTGCCTGGAGCGGGGAGCGCTCGAGCAGGCGGACGCGGCCAGGACGGCCACGGCAAGAAGGGACAGGCTGCCGACGCGTGCTCTCATGGATGCCTCCTGTCCAGCTAGGACGGCGGGGTGTATCGCTTTGTTTACACCCCTATAGGCACCCTATCAAAGATAGCCGTAAGCTGACCATCCTCCGTCCGCGGTCAGGATCTCCCCGGTGATGAAGGAAGCGGCGGATGAAGCCAAAAAGACTGCTACTTCACCGATTTCCTCTGGCCTGCCGATGCGGCCCATCGGAGTGCGCCGGGCGAGCCTGGCGGGGTCGAGGACACCCCGGGCGGACAGGTTCTTGATGAAATCGGTCTCGACATAGCCCGGGGCTATGGCATTGACCCGCACGCCGCGGGCCGCCCACTCGATGGCCATCACCCGGGTCATCATGTTGAGCCCGGCCTTGGACACGCAGTAGGCCAGGCGCTGCGGGAAGGGCACCGAGCCGTTCATGCTGCTGACGTGGATGATGCAGCCGTCGCCGGCCGCCAGCATGTCTCCCACCACTTCCTGGGTCATCACCAGGCAGGAGGTCAGGTTGAGGTCCATGGTGTAGCGGTAGTCGGCCTCGGGCAGGCTTTCCGACGGCGCCACGCGGGGCTGGCCGGCATTGTTCACGAGGATGTCGATCCGTCCGCCGACGGCCGCGCGCGCTTCCCTGGCGAGCCGCCTGACCTCGTCCGTGCGCGAGAGATCGGCGGCGATGGGGACGCCTGCCTCCCCCAGCTCGCGAGCGGTGCGCACGCAATCCTCTTCGCTCCGCGAGTTCACGATGACGCGCGCGCCCTCCCGCGCATACGCGCGCGCGATGCCGAGCCCGATTCCCTTCGTGGAGCCGGTGACGAGGGCGTTCCTGCCCGCGAGTCTCCCCGCGGTCAACTCAGTCCTCGCCCATGGCGGCGCTCTTCAGCGCGAAGATTACTTCTTCACCGCCTGGAGAAATCCCAGGACGGCGCGGTTGAACGCTTCCCAGCATTCGATGGTGAAGCCGTGCCCGCCCGAGATCAGCTTGAGCTGCGCCTTGGGGATGAGGGCGGCGAGCACGCGGGAGAACGCGGGCACCGTCAAGTTGTCGTCGCGGCCGACGAGCACGAGCGAGGGGACGCGGATCTTCTTGATGTCCTTGAGCCGCGAGCCATTCCACTCGAGGATGCCCTGGCCCTGGCGCTCCAGCGCCTCGGGCCGCGTCGGGAACGGATACTCGAGGGCGCGCTTGACGGTGGCGTCGACCTGGGCGGGATCGGCGAGAAAGGCGGGGGTGTACAGCCACGGCATGAGGAGATAGCGGAAGCGCGACTCGGGATCGAGCTCGCCCCACAAGGCCATCCAGGACCGGATGGCGTGGAGAAACCGGCCGTCGCCCTGGGCCCAGGTGCTGCAGAGGGCGAGGCTACGCACCCGCTGCGGGTGGCGTATGGCGAGCTCCATGGCGATGGTGCCACCCATGGAGTGCCCGATCACGTGCGCCTTCGGGATGCCAAGGTGATCGAGCACGGCCGCGGCATCGTCGGCCATCTGGCTCGTGGGGTACGCGGACGCCTCGGGCATGTCCGTCTCCCCCACCCCGCGGTTGTCGAAGGTCACCACCCGGTAGTGCGGAGACAATCCCTTGACCTGAAAGAGCCAGTTCGCCGCGGGAGCGGCGAGTCCATTGATGAGGAGGAGGGGATCGCCCTCCCCCTGTGTCTCGTAGTGGAAGCGGATCCCGTTCAGCGTGGCGTAAGACATACGTGGCGACCCTTTCGCATCAGATGACGACGGTGACCTTGATGGACTCGGGCGAGCGATGCGCGGCAAAAGCCTCCTGGATGCGCTCGAGCGGGAACCGGTGCGTGACGAGCCGGTCGACCTTGACCACGCCCGCGGACAGGAGCCGGACGGCCTCCGGAAACTCCTGCTGGTAGATCATGGAGCCGATGATGGTGAGCTCGCGACGCACCACCCCGAAGAAGCCCACTATCGACGGCTCGTGAGGAAGTCCCGTGAGGACGAGGCGGCCGCCGGGGCGAACGAGCTCGACGGCCTGCTCGACGGCCGCGCCCGTGCCCGCCGTCTCGACGAGCAGATCGACCCCCTCGCGGCCGGAAAAGCTCCGCGCGACTTCGGGAGCGCGACCCGAGCTCGTGGTGGTGAACTCGTCGGCGCCGAGCTCGCGGGCCAGGCCCTCGCGTCGATCGGTGCGACCGATGGCCAGGACTGCGAGCCCCCTCGACTTCAGCAGCTGGATGGCGAGGAGACCCAGCGCCCCCACGCCGAGCACGGCCGCGCGCTCGCCGCGCCGGGCCTCGCCGCGACCGACTGCGCGCACCACCACGGCCAGCGGCTCGGCGAGCATGAGCTGATCGTCGTCGATGGCGGCGGGCGCCGGCCAGCAGCAGCGCGCGGGCAGCCGCGCCTGCTCGGCGAACCCGCCGTCCACGTCGATGCCGATGGCCGTGCGCGAGAGGCAGAGGTTGCGGTTGCCTTCCCGGCAGAGCGGGCAGCGGCCGCACGAGTAGTTCGGCTCCACCGCGACCTTCTGCCCGGGCCGGACATTGCTGACGTCGCCCCCCACCGCCATCACCTCGCCGATGAACTCGTGACCCATGACGCGCGGGTAGTCGACGGGTCGGTCTCCGTTCCAGATCCGGTAGTCGGTGCCGCAGAGGCCCGAGGCGAACACGCGCACGATGGCCTCGCCGGGACCGGGCGACGGCTGCGCGCGTTGCTCGACCCGCACGTCCCGGGGCCCGCGGAGGACGGCGGCGTGCATGGCGCTCATCCTAGCGGCACTCCTCATTCACGGCAAGCGCACCGGGTGCTGGGCCAAGTTGCGAGCCAGACCAACCCAGCTCTCGCCTCGGGGCTACGCCCCTCAGCTCGAACCGCCACGCCCGAAGGAGCCAGCGGCGCGAGGCGTACCTGTATGTACGTTGAGCGTCGCTGGCGACTGAGAACGTGGCATTTCGAGCTGAGCGGCTCGGCCGCGAGGTGAGAGCTGAGTAAGTATGGCGAAGCAAATTGGCCCAGCACCTCAGCCCGCGGTGTGGCCGCCGTCTATGAAAACGGTCTGGCCGGTCATGTAGTCGGAGGCAGACGAGGCGAGATACACGACGAGCGGCCCGATCTCCTCCACTCTTCCCGTCCGTCGGAGCGGCACGTCTCGCAGGAGCCGCTCGCGCACCTTGGCGTCGGCAAAGGCCTCGCTGTTCATGTCGGTGACGAACCAGCCGGGGGCCACGGCATTGACCTGGATATTGAAGCGCGCCCACTCCACGGCCAGCGCCTTCGTGAGGGCGATGACCCCGCCCTTGGAGGCGGAGTAGGCGGAATAGCCGGGCAGCCCCGCCGCGCCCAGGACGGAGGCGAGGTTGATGATCTTGCCCGACTTCTGGGCAATGAGCCGCCCTGCCGCCGCGCGGCAGCCGTTGAAGACGCCCACGAGGTTGACCTCGATGGTGCGCCGGAACTCCTCGGGCGCCATCTCCGCGAAGGACCGCACGCCCGCGGTGCCGGCGTTGTTGACGAGGATGTCGAGGCGCCCGAGGCCCTGGACGGCGCGCTCCACGAGGGCCTCGACCTGATCGTAGGCCGTGACGTCGGTGGGCAGGATCAAGGCTTTGCGGCCGAGCCGCTCGACCCCACGCGCGGTCTCGGCGAGCTCCGCTTCCGCGCGCGCGCCGAGCGCGACGTCAGCGCCTGCCTCGGCGAGAGCCAGGGCCATGGCGCGCCCCAGCCCACGGCTTGCCCCCGTGACGATGGCCGCCTTGCCGTCGAGTCGGAAAGCCTCGAGGGCCATCCTACCCGTACAAGGAATCGAGGGCCGCGCGGTGCCGGTCGCTGATCACCCTGCGCTTGACCTTGAGGGTGGGCGTGAGCGCCCCGTTTTCCACCGTGAAGTCCTCGGGCAGCACGAGGAACTTCTTGATCTTGGCGTACGACTGCAGCTCCGAGTTCTTGTCGTCGACGGTGCGCTGCACGCGCTCGAGGACCTTTGGATGCTTGACGAGCACGGCCGGCTCGACGGCCAGGATGCCCTGCTCGCGCGCGAACTTGGCCAGCTCCTCGGCATTGAGGGTGATGAGGGCCACCGGATAGGGCCGGCGGTCGCCGTGGACCATGGCCTGGCTGATGAAAGGATCGGTCTTGAGCAGGTTCTCGATGTTCTGTGGGGCGATGTTCATGCCGCCCGCCGTCACGATGAGGTCCTTCTTGCGGTCCGTGATGAAGAGATAGCCGTCCTCGTCGAAGCGGCCGATGTCCCCGGTGGCGAACCACCCGTCGTCCAGGAACACTTCACGAGTCGCTTCGGCCTTCTTGAAGTAGCCCTTGGCGATATTGCCGCCCCGGCCCAGGATCTCCCCGTCGGGCGCGATCTTGACCTCCACGCCAGGCATGGGCTTGCCCACCGAGCCGAACTTGAAGGCATCCTCGCGATTGTTCGTCAGCACCGGACACGTCTCCGTGAGTCCATACCCCTCGAGGATGAGGATGCCCGCGGCATGGAAGAACTCGGCGATGTCGCGAGAGAGGGGCGCGCCACCCGAGACGGCGAACCGCAGGCGGCCGCCGAGAGCCGCGTGCATCTTCGAGAACACCAGCTTGTGGGCGATGGCGTACTTCACGCCCAGCCCGGCGGGGACGGGGCGCCCCGCCTGCTTGAGCCGGGAGACCTCCTTGCCCACGCCCACCGCCCACCAGAAGATCTTCCGCTTGATGGGTGAGCCTCCATCGGCCTTGGCGAGGGCACCCGCGTAGACCTTCTCGAACACGCGCGGGACGCTGCAGATGAAGTGCGGCCGGGTCTCGGGCAGGTTCTCGCGTAGCTTGTCGATGCTCTCCGCGAAGGCCGTGCAGAGCCCCCGGTGGACGCCGATGAACGACTCGAGCCGCGCGAAGGAATGGGCGAGGGGCAGGAAGAGAAGGTGCACGTTACCTTCGGCGATACTGGTGGTCTGGGCCGCCGACTCCAGAGCGGAGATGTGGTTGCCGTGCGTCTGCACCACACCCTTGGGCGGCCCCGTGGTGCCCGAGGTGTACACGATGGTGGCGACATCGTCGGGGGCGGTGTCCGCCACCCGCGCGGCCAGCTCGGTCTTGAGCGCCTCACCCCGCTCCCGTCCCACGCGGCGCAGCGCCTCCCAGGTGAACAGGCGCGGCGAGGGCTCCTTGCCCTCGTAGCCCTGGACGACGACGATCTGCTCGAGCCCGGGCAAGGCCGCGTCGACTTCGAGGACTTTGGCGAGCTGGCTCGGATCCTCGACGATGAGAGTCTTCACCCCCGCGTCGTTGACGATGTACTGGATGAGATCGGGCGGATAGGTCGGGTAGATCGGGATGGTGACGCACCCGGCTGTGAAAATGGCGAAGTCGGCCTGCACCCACTCGGCGCGGCTGGCCGAGAGAATGCCCACCGCCTCGCCGCGGCGGCGGCCGAGGGCCACGAGCCCGGTGGAGATCTCGCGCACGACCTCTCCCACTTCGCGCCAGGTCAGGGTCTTCCACGCTCCGCGCTGCTTGAGCTGCTGGGCGGGCTTGTCTCCGCTCAGCTCCACCCGATTCCAGAACATGCGTGCCAGTGTCTGATCAGCCATGACCCCTCCCCCTCACGACGGTGTGTGGGCCTCTCTCCGCAAGTCCTTGCGCAGGATCTTTCCGATCGGGCTCTTCGGTAAGGAAGGCACGATCCGGACTTCTCGTGGGCTCTTGAACCGGGCGAGCCGGGCCTGACAGAAGGCGATCAGCTCTTCCGGCGTGGCCGCTTCTCCGGGTTTGATCACCACGAAGGCCAGGACCTCCTCTCCCATCACGGGGTTGGGCATCCCGACCACGGCGGCCTCGGCCACCTTGGGATTGGCGTAGAGCGTCTCCTCGACGTCGCGCGGATAGATATTGAAGCCGCCGCGGATGATGAGGTCCTTCTTGCGCTCGACGATGTAGAGAAAGCCGTCGGCGTCGAGGCGTCCCATGTCACCCGTGTGCAGCCAGCCCCCCCGGAGCGCCTCCGCCGTGTCCGCGGCGTTCCGGTAGTAGCCGAGCATGACGTTCGGGCCCTGGACGCACACTTCTCCCACCTCGCCCGCGGGGAGCCGGCCGCCGCCGTCGTCCTGGATGCTCACGCTCACGCCGGGAATGGGCTGGCCCACGGAGCCCAGCTTTCGCACTCCCGAGAGCCGATGAGCCGCCACCACCGGCGCCGCCTCGGTCAGCCCGTATCCCTCGAGAATCCTGCCGCCAAACTTGCGCTCGAAGGGCTCGACGATCTCCACGGGCAGAGGCGCCGCTCCTGAGCCCCAGGCCCGCATCGTCGACGTGTCGAAGCGGCCGGCCTCGGGATAGTTCAGCAGGTAGATGAGCATCGTGGGCACAGCGGACATGGCGGTGGCGCGGAATTCGTGGATGGTCTCGAGCACGGCCTCTGGATTGAACCACCGCAGCAGCGCGGCGCGAGTGCCGAGGATGTGGCCCGCGTTCATGACGGTCAATCCATAAGAATGGGACAGGGGCAGGACCCCGACGGCCCACTCCGCCCGGTCCAGCTCGTAGAGGCGCGCGGAGGCGCGCGCGTTCGATTCCAGATTGTCGTGCGATAGGGCCACTCCCTTGGGCGCCCCCGTGGTGCCCGAGGTGTAGAGAATGACGGCGAGGTCCCTCGTGCCTCGCGGCACCGCCTCGAAGGTATCCGCCTCGCCCGCGATCTCCTCGGCGAAGGCGCGCATGGTCCCCTCCCCGCCGCCATCCACGAGGAGCACGTGCTGCAGGCGCGGCAGCCTCTCCACCTGCTTCTCGACTTTCCAGACCATGTCCGGGGAGGTGATGACGACCTTGGCCTCGGAGTCGGCGAGGATATGCGCGACCTCCTCCTCGCCGAGCAGGAAGATCACCGGCACGATGACGCCGCCCGCGCGCAGGATGCCGCCGTAGCTCTGGATGACCTCGGGACAGTTCGGCAGCATGACCACCACGCGATCGCCCGCGCCGACCCCGAGGCGACGGAGAGCGTGAGCCACGCGACAGGCCGCGCGGTGCTGGTCCACGTTCGTCAGCCGCCGCCCCTCGAAGGCAAGCGCTTCGTACTCGCCGAAGCGAGCGATGCTCTCGTCGCTGAGCCTGGCCAGGGTCATGGCGTCTTCGGGCAGATCTCGCGGAGGGCCACGAGACGCGCCCCCGGGGTCGGGTGGGTATTGAGCCAGTGCGACCACATCGGGGCCAGACGCTCGAGGTCGAGGCGCTCGATGAGGGTCATCACGCTCGTGCAGCCGCGGCCGGGACTCCCCGGAAGCTTGTCCAGGAGCTCCACGGCATAGCGGTCGGCCGCCAGCTCTTCCTGCCGATCATAGGCTCGACTCTGACCCAGGCCCTGCCCACTGTCCGACTCGACCAGTGCGCCCCTGTCCGGGATCTTCGGCTCGACCTGGCGCCGCGCCTCACGGCTACTGAAATGTCCGAGCTGTACGTGGCCGATCTCATGGGCCAGCGCGGTCTGGAGCTCGTCCTGATCGAGGCTTCGCAGCGCACCCGTGGTCACCACCAGACCGAACTTGCAGCGCGGGTGCGGCCCCACGCCGAGATCGATGGCCCGCAACGTCTCGATGCCCAGGGCGACTGCGCAGCCGTCCTCGGGACCACGCCAGATGCCGGAAGCTGCGAGCAGCGGAGCCAGGGCGTCACGGAGCTTGACCTCCTCCAGCCCAGTGGCACTGCGGAGGGAAGGCTTTCGAGCGGAACCGCATCCCACGAGCACAAGGCATAACGAGAGCAGCGCCAGCAATCTCATGAGCCTCTTTCTTTCAACTACTTAGGACGCCCGACGGATGCTGCGATGGCCGATCAAGTGATGCAAGGAGGAGCATGGTGATGACGACGACGACGCAGGGCAGCGAAGTGTTCGCTCACATGACGGGCCGAGCCGTGGAGGCCTTCTCGATGGTCGCCGAGGCCAATCAGAAGATCCTGCGCGACCTGGTGGACCTCTCCGCCAGCACCGCCAAGGAGGGCGTCCGGCTCTATGCCGAGCTCCAGTCCTCGGCTGTGGAGGCGCTCAAGGAGGGTCAGGACTATCTCCTGAGCCGCCAGAGCGAGATCCAGGAGGCGCCGCGGGATCCCTTCGCCTTCTATCAGAAGGGCGTGCTGCAGTCCGTGGAGGGCGCGCAGAAGGCCTTCAAGATCATCGAATCGAACGCTCAGGCCATGACGCGCTCGGCGGAGCGGCTGCAGGTGACGGCGGAGCAGACGGGCAAGGAGATCCAGGCGACCTTCGCGCAGGTCGCCGGCCGGATGAAGTCGCTCTACTCGCCACTCGCCTAAGCGGCGCCGCGGCACGATGGGCAGAGGAAAGGCCGGGCACCCGCCCGGCCTTTCTCTTTTCTCAGCTCGAACTACTTCTCTCGGCGCTTCTCGAGCCGGTCTTCGAGCGCTTTCAGCTGCTCCCGCAGCGAGGACACTTCCTGGCGGAGGGCCTCGGCATCCTGGGCCGGCTCGGCTTTCTTTTCCGCCTTGGAGTCCGCGGGCGGCGCGGGCATCCATCCCGAGCGCACCGCCCAATCGCGAAGGACGCGATCGGCCTCGCGCTGACTCGTCATGACTCCCTCGAGGCTCGACTTGAGCGATTTCTGCACGAAGTCCTGCCAGGCCTCCCCGTGCTTGATGAGCTGGTGGAGAAAGGCGGTGGGAAGGCCCGCGCGATGGCTCCGCTCGTTCTCGAGAATGATCTGCGCGAGAGTGACCGAGGTCAGGTCTTCTCCCGTGGAGACGTCTACCACGGAAATCTCCTTGCCGGCGCGGATCAGCTCCTCGAGCTCCTCGAGCGTGACGTAGCGGCTCTCCTGAGTATCGTAGAGCTTTCGGTTCGAGTACCGCTTGATGACATACGGCATACCTGAAGTCTAACACCCCGCGTCAAGCGCCTCAAGACGCCGTCCTCCCCTCTGCTATACTCACGCTCCGAATCGACCCCCCTCGCAGCCACGAGAGTCAGGAGGCCACGCATGCAGCTCAAGGGACGCACGGCCCTGGTCACAGGCGCCTCCCGCGGCATCGGACGCGCCATCGCGCTCTCCCTTGCCCAGGAGGGCGCGGACGTCGCCGTCAACTATGTGTCGAGCGAGGGCGCGGCCAAGGAAGTTGTCGAGCGCATTCTCGCCATGGGACGCAAGGCCATGCTCGCCCAGGCCGACGTGGCGGACTATCCGGACACGTACCGGATGGCCCAGGAGGTGCTCAAGCAGTTCGGGCACCTCGATATCCTGATCAACAATGCCGGCATCAACTCCGACAAGACCTTCGTCAAGATGGATCACGCCTCCTGGCGGAAGGTGCTGGCCATCAACCTCGACGGTGTCTTCAACTGCACCAAGGTCTTTATCGATCAGATGCTGCAGCAGGGCTGGGGCCGCGTCGTCAACATCACGTCGGTCATCGGCCAGATCGGCAACTTCGGCCAGGCCAACTATGCCGCCTCCAAGGCCGGGGTGGCGGCCATGACGAAGTCGCTCGCCAAGGAGCTGGCCGCCAAGGGCATCACCATCAACGCGGTCGCCCCGGGCTTCATCGAGACCGAGATGGTGTCGGCGATCCCCGAGAAGGTGCAGCAGAGGCTGCTGGGCCAGATCCCCATGGGCCGCTTCGGCAAGGCCGACGAGGTGTCGCGCGCCTGCGTCTACCTCTGCTCGAGCGACGGTGACTACATCACGGGGGCAGAGCTCTCCATCAACGGCGGCCTGTTCATGTAGGGCAGTTCGAGCGAGACGGTCGCCGAGTTAGTCGCCGGCGAGATGAGGGCTGGGTAAAGAGGTTCGAGGGCTGCGCTAAGTCCGGTCGGGGCTCGAGAGACCGAGGGCGGCGAGACCGAGCATCCCGACGACAGCGGCGCCCTGCGCGGCCCAGGCCCAGGGCGTGAGCATCCACAGGGCGAAAGCGCCCACCGCCTGACGCGATGCCTCTTCGTAGTCCACCCGCGTCTTCGACGGCATGACGAGCGCTTCGCCGGTGAGAACTTCTTCCCCGCGCTGGTTGGCGCACACGGTCCTGAGCCGGATCCGATTCCGCTCGCGGTTGACCTCCACGACCTCGACGCGCGCCGTGACCACGTCGTTGAACTTGACGGGCTTGAGGAACTTCAGGTCCTGGGCGAGATAGATGGCGCCCGGCCCCGGGA
>WNGQ01001541.1_pt1 | contig 31800 bp, 21 predicted proteins | sample 5407661 | NCBI WGS metagenome assembly WNGQ01 (sample SAMN13153382, study PRJNA577476) | soil metagenome | isolation source: 60 cm soil or saprolite under Garry oak tree replicate 2 | place: USA:California | collected 2016-06-15 | reverse complement strand
GCCTCGATCCAGGCGACGGGACCCGCGGTGGGCCGGAAGCCCATGAGTAGCGCCACCCCGAGGACGAGGCCGATGCTGATCATCGTTCGGATCAGGCTTCCGAGAACCTGTCCGGTCAGCACGGAGGCGCGGGAGATCGCCATGGTGCGGAAGCGGGCAATGATACCTTCGCTCATGTCCATGCAGAGGTTTATCGCAGTCGTCGCACACCCGCTGCCCACAGTCGCGAGGATAATCGCGGGCGCGACGTAGTTGATGTAGGCGCCGCCATGTACCACGCCGCCAAGGCCAGCGCCCAACGTCGCGCCGAACACGTAGACGAACAGCACCAGCAGGACGATTGGTGTCAGTAGGCCACTTAGCGTCATCGAGAGGCGGCGCAGCGAGTGCCGGACATCGCGCCGCAGCATCGTCGCCGAATCGCGTAGAGTAAAGGAAAGAGAGTTCATCGTACGTTACCTTTCTGGGCGTCGGGATGGGAGGTTATGGCGAAGAAAACATCGTCAAGGTCGGGAGTGTGAATCGTCAAGTCATTGACAACAATAGATTCATTGTCGAGCCGGTCGAGCACAGCCTTCAGTGACCGGACGCTGCCGTCGGTCGGGACCTGGAGCGTGAGCTCATTGTCGTTGCGCGTCACCTCGCCCAGAGTGCGGGCAGCCGATTCGAACCCGCTCGCGTCGGCGAACTGCAAGCGGATGTGGCCACCGGAGATGAGACGTTTGAGCTCGTCGGGGGTCCCCTGGGCAACCAGCTTCCCCTGATCGAGAACCGCGATCCGGTCGGCGAGCAGATCCGCCTCTTCCAGGTACTGCGTGGTGAGCAAGATCGTGACACCGCCGGCCACGAGGTCGCGGATGATCTGCCACATCGTGTGGCGGCTGCGCGGGTCCAGGCCGCTGGTTGGCTCGTCGAGGAAGATGACGCGGGGGTCGCCAACCAGGGTCATCGCGAGGTCGAGTCGGCGCCGCATACCCCCGGAGTAGGTGGCGGGCTTCCTCCTGGCTGCATCGACCAGATCAAAGCGGTCGAGTACCTCGGCTGCACGCCGTCGGCCTTCAGATCTGCACAGGTGGTGCAGATCTGCCATCAAGAGCAGGTTCTCCTTGCCGGTCAGCAGGTTGTCTACTGCCGAGAACTGGCCGGTGACGCCAATCGCTGCGCGGATCGCATCAGGCTCTCTGACCAGGTCGTGTCCGGCAACCCGCACCTTGCCACTATCAGCGCCGATAAGCGTGGACAAGATCTGAACCATTGTGGTCTTACCAGCACCATTGGGGCCGAGTAGCGCGAAGATCGACCCTTCAGCCACGTCCAGGTCGATGCCGTCGAGCACCACATGGTCGCCGAATGACTTGCGCAACCCTCGTGTTTCAATCATCATGACACAGAACACCTTCCTATGCTATAATGCAAATGACTTGTATATCCAGCAAACAGCATTGATATTTGCTTTATATGCGATCTAAATTACGATAATTTACCTTGTTTAGCAAGATAAATATATAATAGACGGAGAAATAAAAATTGTCAAGTGGTTCTCAGAAAAAACAGACGGAGGTCCTCGGGGGACTCGCGCATGAGCTCCGGCAGTGCTATGGGCTGGGCGCCTCCTTCTTCCGAGCAGCAGCGGCTCGGATCGAGATGACCGACACGGACATGCAGGTCATTGATCTCTTGGAGAGCACAGGTGAAGCTTCCGCTGGTCAGCTTGCCGATCTCATGGGGCTCACCACCGGGACATTCACAGGGATACTCAATCGGTTGGAGAAGGCCGGACTTGTACACCGGGAGCGCGACCCCAACGACGGCCGCAGGGTGATCGTCCGGCTCGAAAGAGACAAGGACGAAATGCACGAGGTCAGCTCCATTTTCGCTTCCCGAGGGCACGCGTGGGATGAACTGGCGTCGCACTACGACGATGAGCAAATTGCCTTCCTCCTGGAGTTTCTCAAACGCAGCAACATGATATCCAGGCAGGAAATTGTCCGGTTGCGAGAGGCGCCATCAGGCGAGGGGGGAATCTTTTCCGCTCCGCTGGGAGGTCTGGAGAGTGGTCGGCTCGTCGTCTCCTGCGGAAGTTCCCGGCTGATCGTGCGCACGGACGATAGAATGGACGAACTCTACCAGGCCCGTTTCGAGGGACCGGTGCCGGACGTGAAGGCCAAAGATGGGGTGGTCACTATCCGCTATCCACGACGTCTGTTGGTTCTGGGCGGGGGGAAGGGCGCAGCGGAGGTCGCGCTCAGCGTCGCCATCCCGTGGTGGATTGTGATCCAGGGCGGAGCATCGGAGATCACCACCAAACTGGGTGGTCTCGATCTCGCCGGGCTGGAGGTCAAGGGGGGGGTGAGCATGATCCATCTGGAGCTCCCCGCGCCCTCTGGTGTGGTTCCCATACGGATCAGTGGGGGAGCATCAGAGATCACCGTTCGACGCCCTGCTGGCGTCGCCGCCCGAGCCCACCTCAAGGGTTGGGTCTCCACATTTGTCTTCGACGATCAAACCTTCAGCAATATGGGGAACAACGTCTGGCTACAAAGCTCCGACTTTGATCCGACTGCCTCGTACTACGACATCGAAGTCGCCAGTTCTGCCAGCACAGTCACCATCACCTCTGGTTGACGCGAGAAGACAAGCCACTGCTTGGTTTCCCGGGCATGGAAGCCATTCATTTTCGGATGCAAGGCATACACTCAACTCGCAGAACTCGCTAGTTATATGGTACGTCGTATCTTTTCGTCAGAAAGACACTGACAGGCCTATTGGGGCCTGCGTCTCATCACCTGGATTCATGGGGTTCTGGGTGCCGTCGCGGTTATCCCTTGGAATCCCAAACGCCAGAAAAACCGTTCCTGTTTGCCTCCCACTTGGACCAAAGAGGAGTTGGGCAAACGCAGTGGCATCGAACGCTTCTTTGATCGTGTGTTTCTCTTCTTCCATCTGCAACGACCTCCCCTCGCAGGCTGGTCCACCATCACTCAGCAAGTTGCTCTGACCTACACAGCCGCCGTCATCGTTGCTTTAGCTGCGCAACAGGCCGGTCGTCCCGATCTCATCCGCTCTCCAAAGCGTGTTTTAGCTCATGTGTGGGAGGGCTTATGAGTTAGGAAATGCCCTCTATACCACCATTCACCATGCCTGGGAAGAAACAGGCAGTCTTTTTCACAACCTTACAAGCCTGGTGTTATCCATTGCTAACCGATGTGATAGAATCATCACAAAAGAATATATCGTATCCTTTCGCTCCCTTTTCCCTGAGTTCTCCTCATAACTCTGGTGTGTGGCTCTATACGTCTATTGATAGGGAGGATCTTTATCTTGCCAACATCATCCACATCTGATGACGGTTTGACCTGTTGAGCGACAAATGCTCGTTTATCACTCAACGGGTCAAATCACGATAAGCCTGGTTATGATAACTGATCGCGAAAGGCAGCAATCTGAGCGCTGTGCTCGCGTTTATGCCCATAGTACATATACACGAGCACATCATCCAGGGAGTACCCTGTCCCGTACCACGGCAATGTTCCGGTTTGACGAAGCGTTTCCGGGGAAATCCGGAGTATCATCGACATAACGCGAGCATGTGCATCGTTAAACTCCCCCAGCACTTCTTTCATGGATTTCTGTTTGCGTACGGCCACTTCCTCGTCGTTAAATTGACCACCCGGTTCAGTATACCTGATCAGGTAGGGTGTTGATACGTCAGATTCGCTCCTTGCAAAGGTGCTCAGCACATCGATCAACACCAGCTCATAGGAGGCCAGGTGGGCGATGATGTCCTTCACGGACCAGACCCCGCATGCACTTGGGGTTTCCCACGATGCTTCCCACGATGCTTCGGGGAAGCTCTGAAGAGTTTGGAGCACCGTTTGTTGACCATACTTCAGAATATCGACTGCATTCATCGAATGTTCCTTTCTGGGTCTTTCTGTTTTCCCGGACGGATGGCCGCATCTACCTCTCTGCCGATGCGGATGACGATGCCAGGGAGAGCTTCAATGTCCTCAAGTGAGGTGCGGAAATTCACGATACAAGCACGTAACACGAATGTTTCTCCAATCACCGCATTGGAGAGGAAGGCCTCGCCGCGCTTCTGCAATTGAGTCAAGAGCTCGGCATTTAACGCATTCAAGTAGCTTTCAATCTCTTGCGAGCCGGGCAGAAGATCTGGCGGGACATAACGAAACGTGGTGATGCTCAAGTCCTGCGTAAAGGCCTGTAGTTCGAGCTGCGTCTCCACAACCCGGTACAGTTCCTGCGCCAATTGGATGTCGTCAGAGATCATGCCCTCGTAGCCTTCTCGCCCGGCCTGGCGCAATGCCAGCCAGACCTTCAAGGCACGAAAGCCTCGTGAGTTTTGCGGGCCATACTCATAGTAGTTGATCGAAGCCGTGGTGTCCTCCTGATCAAAATTGTAGTATGTGGGGTGATAGCTAAACGCATCACGGAGGAGCCCAGATTCACGCACTAACGCACATCCGGCTTCGAGCGGCGCATACAGCCACTTGTGTGGATCAACCGCAACGGAGTCGGCTTCACGTATGCCCCTCAGATCTACTGGAACCTCAACATCTCCCCTATCCAGAAGCATGGCTGCTAAAGCTCCATACGCCCCATCTACATGAAACCAGAGACCATACTCCCGACAGATGGCAGCCAGTTCGGGAAGAGGATCGACAGCTCCGGTGCTGACAGTCCCTGCTGTCCCGACAACAAGGAACGGCAGATCACCTTCTGTGCGATCCGCTTGAATCTGTGCGCGTAACGCTGATGTATCCATCCGAAGCGCTTGATCGACGGGGATCCAGCGGATTGACTCGGTTCCCAGGCCATACATATCGGCAGCCTTTTGAACCCAGGTATGGGTTTCAAGTGAGGTATATATACGCAGGCGGCGGCTTGTCTCCATATACATACCAACCGTTCGTACATCCCAATCGGCTTTGGCTTTGCGAGCCGCCAGAAAGCAGATACAATTGGCCATGTTTCCGCCGCTCACAAGTAGACCACCACAGTCTGGTGGGTAGCCAATCAACTCCGCGATCCAACGAACGACCTGAGATTCGATTTGGGTGGCCATCGGTGCGAGCAGCGAGGCACCCACATTTGCATTCACTGCTGCCGCCAATAAATCGCCCAATGCTCCGATGGGCGCGGCAGAGGAGGTGATAAATCCCATGAAACGAGGGTGACCGTTGAACACCGAATGATCAAACAACAAATCGGCCGCTTCATCAAGTAAGGAACTCGCATCCTGACCTAGTTCTGGCAGAGAACGAGAGCCAAGCAAGGCTCGAAGCGCTGCGAGTGATTCGTTTGGAGCGACAGGCCGCTCTGGGAGGCTACAAAGCAACTCAGCCACCTGATCTACCAATCGATAGCCTGCTTTGCGAAATTCGCTGGGGCTCATTTCGAGCGGCGCGATACGATATCTCAACGCGTGTGTCTTATCCATAATGATAGTTACTTCCTCTCTTATTGTCTTGCTTGTTTGCGTAGCAGCTTTGGCAAGCCGACCAGATTCCGACACCATATTACTATCGCAGTCCCTCAAACAAATCATGCTCAACCGTCCGTCCACCATTGACCAGGCTGAAGGCACGATAATAGGTTTGACAACCCCAGAGCACTCTATGTTTCTCTTCAGGCAAGCCCTCGAGTAAATGGTACGCTGGGAGTTGTGTCTGGTGACAGCACACCGCCTTCCAGACCGTGCGCCAATAGTTCCAGGTATCAATCCTGGTCGAAATCTGCCAATCAGGCCACCCAACACCGCGTCGTTCGACACCATCGATATGCATGACCAGGTCACCAAAGGCGAATTGGTAGACATCCAATAAGTTCCGTGTTGGCGACATAAAATACAGCTTCGCTACACGATGGGGAGGAAGTTCCCGGTAGTACGGAGAAGCGGCGCTGGCAGCTTCAATGACGGCAGCGGTGGTAAACTGTGAAATGGCAATGTGATCTGGATGTCCGTAGATTCCATCGGGGCCGAATGTGACAACGACATCAGGCTTGACGAGCCGCAGATGTTCGACAATCTTTGACACGACCTCAGCCGGATGGGCCTGGTCCAGTTCGCCATCAATGTAATTCAGGAAATTGACGCTGTGGATACCAAGGGCTGCGGCTGCCGCTCGTAATTCCGCTTCACGTATCTGGCCCAGTGTCTCTAAGCCTGGATTTTCACGTTCATCGCCGAACCAGCCACGCTCACCCCGCGTGGCGGTGACGAGAGAGGTTTCGATGCCTTCGGCCGCATATTTCGCCAGCATGCCGCCAGAACCCAACGATTCGTCATCAGGGTGGGCCAGGACAGCCATCAATTTCAGTGTGTCAGCCATAGTTTTCCTGTCGCTTTCTTACGCAGACCATATTACTTGATTTTGGTCGACTTCGACGAGTGTAGCGTATTTTCCTGGCCTTTCCATCGACGAAAACACGGAGATGGTGAGGAAGCACCACGTAGATTTTCGCAGTTATTACACTCCAATACTACTCAGTAGCCAGGCAGGATGAGCCAGCCACAGAACCGCCAGCAGTAGCAGTGCAATTCCTATGGCGGGACTGAGACGCTGACCACCCGAAACGTTTTTTCCGCGACCATCACCCCGGTCAGCAACGCCATCGACACCAGGCTTCCCTCCCCAAGGCCAAACATCACCAGCAGCAGCCGAGTCAGAACATACCATGACGAAAGCTCAGGCGACAGACATGCCATCAAAAGAGACCATATCCATTGTGACGCGCAGTGGAGTTCGTCTCTTATCTGGAGTGTTGAAGCTTTTCTTTTGGAAGATTGCCATGCTACTTTCTCCTTCTTGTGCAGGCTTGATGTTCTGATTCACGCGGAAGAAATTCGTTGGATCGTCCTTGCTCTTGATGGTCGCCAAGCGCTCATCATTGTCCCCATACGACGCTTTGACGCGCTCCTCACTTTCTCGTGAGGTGAACGAGCATTCAGGGCAATCACTCCCGTCGTACACGCTGCTGATGTGCCGACTGAGAGTGGCAGCTGCAAGAGCCGCGACTCTCATCGACCGTTCATATTATGGTGTAGCGACAAAGAATGAGTTGAATGGATTTTCGGTCGGAGCACGCTGCACGCTGCTGAAGCCTGCTTCGCTACACAGCTCATGCACCTTCGACTCGGGCAATCCCACCGTTCCCAGGCCCTCACCGTGGTCGTGTAACGAGGTGGTCATGCAGTAGAGGATGCTGAAACCGTAGAGCAACGTCCCTATGGAACCTGCATTCCCCTCAACGGTCTCCGCGCCGTTCATCTCCAGGCAAAGGTATCTGCCATCAGGACGCAACGCCTTGCGGATGCTTTGCAACAATCCGCGTGGATCGGCGGCATCATGTACCACGTCGAACGTGGTGATCACATCGTACTGCTCAGGAAGGCCATGCGAGGCGTCCAGGTGTTGGAAGCGAACGCGGTCGGCCACTCCGGCTGCCTGCGCATTGGCGTTTGCGCGGTCGATAAAGGGTTGGAACACATCATAGCCGACGTAGCGGGAGCGAGGGAATGATTGTGCTAGTTTGATGACGCCGCGTCCACGGCCACAGCCTATGTCGGCGACTGAGACGCCGCGTGTCAGTCGCTCCTGGACATCGGGCATCACCGCGAGCCACTGTTGGAGCAGCATGTTCTCGTACCACCCGTTGGTGAACCGCTCCATGCCATCCCAGACGTTCTCATCGTAATTCGCCTGAGCCACGCCGCCGCCCCGCTGGAAGGCCTGCACCAGCGCATCGATAGGTCCGGCCATGCCCAGCAGCATCTGGTGTAGTCCACCCAGGAAGATCGGGCCGCTCTCCTGTGCCAGGATAGGGACATATTCAGGTGGCAGTGTAAAGGAATGACTCACTGAGTCATACTCGACGTAGCCAGCGCTCGCCATCGCGCGGCAGGCCCATGTGCCAGGCTCTTGAAGAGGCCCAGCCGGTCGCCGATGGCAGCAAAGATGGTGGTCGTCATCCCACCTGCATCACCGATGACCTTGCCGAGAAACGCCTCGGTCTTGTGTGTGTCAATTGCTGGTTGTGTGGTCATGTTCGAATCTCCTCTGTGTGTATGTTTCGATAGTCATTCGTACGCTCATGAGCTACTCAAAGTGTAGTCGAGATCGCACCTTCTTTTCATCATAGCTCACATGGAGATATGCAAAGGGAATACATGGAGAAAGGAAGCACCTCACATGGAGAGAGCAGCGAAGGATGCGCGCAGAAAAGGAGAGGTAGCGAAGCACTGGGGCTTGGCGTTCGCGGCAACGAGCCAGGTTAGTGTTTGGCCAGGCCTCTTTCGACGGCCCACACCGCGATCTGTGTACGCGAAGTGAAGCCAAGCTTGTGCAGGATGTTGTTGACGTGAGTCTCAACGGTTATTTTGGCCACAACCAGCACCTCAGCAATCTCGCGATTGGATTTCCCCTGCGCAATCAGCACCACCACTTCGAGTTCACGCTCTGTGAGCCCAGCGTAAGCCTGTTTGGCAGCGCGGTTCGCAGAGATCGGTTTTTCCCTGGGAAGGGTGGCCAGCGCGGCCTGCAAGAACTGATCGTGCAGGGAGCCATCGTCAATCGTGCTTGCCAGGAATGCGATCTCCTGGCGCGCCGAGGCGAAATTGCGCCGGGCCAGGTCTTCCTGCTTGAGGCGCCGGTGCTGTCGTCCCAGCGCACGATGGATCTGCCAGAGGAGGGGCTGCTCCTGGCGAGCCAGGGCGCCGCGCCTGGCTTCCTCTAAGACCTGGATGGCTTCTTCTCGGCGCGCGAGCGCCCCCAGCGCCTCCCCTGTGAGCTTGAGGAGCCAGGGAATGGGTTGCGCCCTTGTCGCTCCTGGGGCTGAGTCGAGCAACCTCCCAGCAACGCTCAGCGCCACCTCCGCCTCATCATTTGCCAGGGCAAGTTCACCCCAGGCCCAACATAGCCTGCGCTCTGTCGAACTCGTAGGCTGCTGATCGCGTCTCATCACTGCCTGGAGCACCGCGGCTGCTCGCGGCCGGGTTCCTTGCAACAGATACGCCTGCGCCAGGTATGCCGTAATAGTGCCGACCCACCAGGCTGAACCGGTGTCTCTGGCGAGCGCAAGACCTGTTTCGAATGCTTGTACCGCCAGGTTGGCTTCCAGGAGCAAGAAGTAGACGCGACCCAGGGTGAAATACGCAGCTGCCAGCCACTGCGCGTGCTGGATCTCGGTGGCGATCCGCACGGACTCCTGTGCGTGTACCAGCCCTTGACCAAGTTGCCCAAAGGAAGCAAAAGCTAGACCCGCGCACCACTCGACAAAGGCCTGCCCATTCAGGGAGTCGACCTGACGCGCCAGGCTCAGCGCTTCCATGATGTCGTGGGAACAGTGCGCGGCTGGTTCGCAACCGCTAGCCGTGGTTTCAACCCAACTGAGGCTGGCGTATGCGACGCGCGAGGTCAGACTGGAGATAAGCCCCTGCCGGTCACTCAGCTCTCGCAGGATGGCAATGGCACGGTCGTACTGCTCCACTGCTTGTATGGTATCCCCATAGATACCGTTGGCCATACCCAGCAGGTCGAAGGTTTCGGCCATGCCCTCTTTGTCCTGGAGCCTTTCAAAGATGGCCAGCGCTTCCTGGTGCGCCTGCAACCCGTCGGTAACCTGTCCAGTATTCATCAGCCAGTTGCCGACGCGATTGAGGCTGCGAGCATGGAATCTCGGATCGGCCAACCCCTGTGCAAGATCGAGGGAGCCGCGGAACCACTGTCCCGCCTGTGCATAGTCGCGCTCTGCCCACAGGAATCCGAGGTCCAGGAAGCTCTGCCATTCCATGATGCCGTCCTGTGTCTGCCGGGCAATCGAGAGGGCATGCTCGTAATCGCTGCGCGCCTGTTCAAACTCGCCGATCGTTTCGTAAGCCTGTCCTCGTGCCCGCAACACTGTTGCTGGCGGAGTGCTGGCAAGGTGCTTCAGCGCGCCGAGTGCGCGTGTAAAGTGCTCAATTGCTGCGCGGGGCGCGTACAGGATCAGCGCCCGTTCTCCGGCGCGTTGTCCATACTCCACAGCCTTTGACCAGATACCTCCTTCATAGAAGTGATATGCGAGGTCGACCAACTGGGCATCCAGGATCGAGGAGGGGAGGGCGCTCTGCTCGATCGTTTCGGCGAGGGTACGATGCAACGCTCTGCGTTCACCTGCAAGTAGCTCTGAGTAGACGGCCTGCCGTGTGAGCGCGTGACGGAAAGAAAACTGGTCGGAAGCTTCTTCCATCACGAATTGTGCCGCCACCAATTCCTTCATCAACACCAAGATGTGGGACTCTTCGGCATGCGTTACCTGCCGAAGAATGGTGAGATCGAAGCGCCTGCCCGCCACCGCCGCCAGGGTTAACACCTGTCTGGCCGAAACACTCAACTGCTTTGTTCTTTGGTAGACGGCATCATGGACGCTTCGTGGAATGGATGGCTGGCGTGTGTGCGTGCCAAAGAGCAAGGTGCGCTCCCAGACTCCATCTTTGGAGGCGATTTCACCGGTTGCGATCAGCGATTTCAGTACCTCCTCAATGAAGAAAGGGGTTCCCTCAGTAAGCGCATATATGCTTTCTCCCAGACCGGTAGGTATTGTCTGGTGCATGGCAAAGATAGCCTGGAGCATCGTATCGACCTCGGTACGGTCGAGCCGTTGCAAGGAGAAGTCCTGCGCCAGGTGCTCCCGGTCAAGTTCTGCCAGGCAGTGCCTCAACTCTGGAGACACTTCATCACTTCGGTAGGTCACCACAAAAAGGATCGGCAGGTGTCTACATCCCCGCGCCAGGTACAAGAGGAGTTCAAGGCTGGTGTTGTCGCTCCAGTGGAGATCCTCAAGGATGAACAGCAAGGGTTGGTGCGTGGTCTGCTGTGTGAAAAAATGGAGCAGTAGGGCAAACAGACGGCGTTTCTCCTGCTGTGGATCAGGAGCGGAGGGTACCAGGAGAGGTGTAGACTCAGAAATGAGAGGTGTCACATCAGGGAGAAACTGCGAGAGTTCTTGCGCAAACGGTGCCAGGTCGTGACGTTCCGTCTGAGGGAAAGAACGAGAGAAATACGCCTGCAACAAATCAAGGAAAGGAGCGTAGGGAAAGACGCGATCTGTCTGAAAGCAGTTCCCTTGCAGGAGCAAGAATCCCTGGTTGGCAGCGTACGTTTTCGCCTCAGCCACCAGACGTGATTTGCCAATCCCAGCCTCACCACTGATCAAAGCAACCTGCCCTTTCCCTTGTTTTGTCTGGTCAATGAGCGCCTGAAGAGCTGTCAGATCTACTGCTCGGCCAATCAAGATCGGGCAAACGATGAGTTTATCCATGGCTTTCACTCTCTTTTGATAAGACGATCACCTGTCCTCTTCGAGATGGGTTCAAATGCGTTCCATCGTATTGACCCTTGCACAAACAGGGACGTCCATCACGTTGTATCGAACATCTCTGAGATGATCATACGTCTCATGCCACCTGCGGCTTTCGTATGAGAGGTAAGACAAACTTTCTCATGGATAAGACAGGATCATCTGAAACAAAACCGAAGGTCTCAAGAAACCGAACGATTTTGAGACAGCTCATCGGTACTCGGCTTATCCCAAGACCAGTTTTTCTCGCGCTTTTTCCACCACCTCTTTGATCACCGCCTGCAGGTGGTTAATTTCCAAAATACGCTCGATCTGCATCAGGAGGCGGTGTATGACGCGAAAATTGCCTCCAGTAATACGCACAATAGCAGCCAGAGCTTCTTGATCCGTAAAATCATCCACACGAATATGCATGCCCAGGTGGCTCCAACGCTGTTCGAGGAGCCACCTGGTTTCTTCCTCGGAGAGTACATGAAACTGATGGGCAAACCCCACGCGGGAATATAGTTGCGGGTAACGCGCCAAACTTTTTTCTAACCCTGGTTGGCCCATCAAGACTAAGCCGAAGTTCCCGCGATCATAGAGGTCGCGGAGCTGCTCGAGTCCCGCCATTTTCAGGCGCTGGGCTTCATCGACAATCACTAATTCCGCTCGTTTGGGCAACCGATACGCCAGTAAAAAATCATCCTTCCCACGACTGGCTTGCTCGGCTGCTTCAACTAAATAGGAGAGGGTTGCAGAGAGGGCCATCACTTCTCGCTCGATGCGCGAGGGTGTCGCGGCTACCGGAGCGGTATAGTACACGGTCCGACAAGAAAGCACCTCAGTGAAAGCAGGAGAACCAGGGACTGAGAACGGCTTGTGGGGGAATTGGTCATCGAGATAGCGCCGCCCAACCAGTGTAAACAGCTCTTCCGGAAATAACGGAGAGAGCATGTCCCATTTGGCGTATTCTTGGGCAGAGCGCGTTTTTCCCGCTCCGGGAACTCCGTGACAGATCCCGACGTAGTGATATTTCCGGCAGGCATCGCAGAATTCTCCAAAGCGCAGATACTCCTTGGTGGGAGCAAACACCAGTTCTTTCGTCTCAGGCTCTTCACTCATTGATATATCCCTTCAGTTGTGGCCGTCCTTCCGTTTCCGGTTCTGGAACGTGCGCCTTTGGCCTCGGCGCTTCTTCTTGATGGACCGCGAGAAAATGTTCAACGACAGCTTCACGTGTCGAGAGGCCAACCCGGACCTGTTTGCGCCGCGCACTTCGCGCCTTTTCGATCTCCTTCAAGCTGACCGTTTGTCCTGACAATTCTTGGCAGATGGCACGACACAAAAAACGATCCTGGTAGAACACATGGATCTCTGCGAGATCTACCGGGTCGTATCGAATGAGAACCTCTTCTTTTTGATACCCCTTCGGCGCATAGCCAGGAACGTCTTGCAGAAACAGTTCGTTCACGCTGCGAAAGAAACGCTCGATTTTGCCGCGTCCGCGAGGCACTCCCTTTTCGGAAAAGATCAGTTCGATGCCCAGATCTGCGGCCACTTGCTCCATATGTTTGCTGGTAAAGTCGCTGCCATGATCGGTGTAGAAGACGCTGGGGATGCCACAGATGTGCCAGTGGGAATCTTCTTTGCGCCAGATCGCCTGACGAAGAGCTAAGGCCGTCGTGAGCGCGGTCGGTTCCTGGTACGTGAGTCGGAAACTCGCAATAGCTCGGCTGTAATCATCCTCGATCACCGTTAACCAGGGCCGGGCGGGCTTGCCTGCTTCGTCCAGCAGCACAATGTCAAGCGGAGTATGGTCAGCCTGCCACATGGCATTGGAGTGGGTCGCTTCTCGCCGATACAGGAGGTCAAATTCTTCTCGGTAAGCAGCAGCTCCCTGGTGTGCAAAGGTCACCAGGGCCGGATCAAGACCTTTGATGATGTGGCGAACACGATCATAACTGGGAGGTTTCCACCCCTGTTCTTTGGCTATGGTGGCGACCTGACGATGAATAGCGGCCATCGAACGTGGAGGTTTTTGTAAGGCCAGCCCCTCAATCAACTGGATCGCGGTCTCTGGCAACTTGCGAGACTTTCCTTTATCTGAGCGCGCTACGTTGTTTGCCAGCCCTGCCAAGCCTTTCTCTCGATAGCGTTTGATCCAGAGCTGTACCGTACTGGGTGCAATCTGAGAGGTACGTGCCACCTGCGCCCGGGAGACCCCTTCTTCTAGAGCAGGGCGGATGATGGTAAAACGTTCCAAGGCTTGTGCTCTTTGATCCGAAGTCAGCGCCGTGAGTGGTAAAAATGGTTCTGCCATGACACGTTCCTTCTCGTGCGAAGGGAGCCAACAACACCAACTTCCCTTAGTCTATCTGATCACCAGAGTAATTGCAAAGAAATCAACAGCTTCATTCCAAAATTTACAGGCAAGGCGACCACAGGTGTGCCATAGCCCTGCACAGGTGCCTCCTTTGCCGTGGTCTCTCTAACGGGAGGAGCAAACTCCGTTGTGCGCAGTGGCGAGGGTTTGAGCTGATGCCCCAGCTCCAGCCGGATATTCCAGATCCATTGCGACACCACCTGCCAGCATTCCTGCCCCCCGGCCGAGTGAGAGCACCAGCGGTCGGGGTCCTGTTCTTCGTCTTCATCTGAAAGCTGAGGTTCAAAGGCGCCGCGATGCAGATACAGCTCGACAACATCAGAGGCGGTGAATGCCTGCCGCGGCAGGTTGGTGAAGAAGAGTTCGTAGACGACGCCTTCCCGCGTGACACCAACCGGGCTCTTCTTTTTGCTCGCGGGATGAGTTGCCACGACCACGCGGCACAGCCCCCCCTCGGGCCCTACCGGCACCTCCGGACAGTCGTAGAGGCTCCGCACGATCTGACTTTCCGGTCGCTGCTGGAACTGATCAGGGGGCAGATGCAGACGCACCTGGATGAGAAAATGATCAAGCACGGAGTACTCTTTGCCGCGGGTCACAAAGGCGAAGCCAGCCAGATCGGAGAGCACAGCCCCGGAGCCATATTGACCGTCGAGCCGCAGCAAGGTGCGTTCCTGCGGAAGCTGGTGCGCCGTGAGGTAGCGACCAATGGCTGCGAGAGCCTGGCGTAGTTCTGTTCGGTAGCGACCGTTGCCGCGGTTGCCAAAACTGCCGAGCCATTGGTAGCTATGGGCCTGAGAGACAACCGTGCGCGTACGGACGACCTCTCTGCGCTTGCGCCCGGTGTAGCCAGGGGCACACGTTTGGTTCAAGCGACGCTGTGGTGCAGGCAGGTCTTCTGTCTTTGGCAAAGCACGTTGGCGGGCCGCCTCACGCGTACCATCAATGTCAAAGACCATCCACTCGCTGCCCGTTCGATCCACCAGTCCCCCGGTTTGCTTCTCGTTGGAGTCGTTGGAGAGCGGGCGACTGAGCAGATCATCGAGAAAGAGCGTGCGTAGGGCTTCAACGGGCACCTCAGTCAGCACCGCCAAAAAGCGCGAGAGGGTCGAGCGGGCTGGAAGTTGGTCACGCTCAAACAAGGCCATGAAGGGGATAGCAAAGGGCTGGAGCCTCTCGTAGAAAGCCTCCAGGGTGCGTTCCCCGCTAATGGCGTAGCCGAAGAGGACTGCGAGAAAATCGATGACCTCATAACGCCCGAAACGCCGCCGCGCAAAGCGCACATTTTTATCCTTGCTCGCTACAGGTTACATCTCGTTGCGCAACCCGTGGGATCATCATTGCTTGTTGGGTATGCTCATCAGTGTGAACGTCCCCATCCAAGTGCTTTATGAAGAAAGGCAACTGGCGACCGCTCAAGTTAATCAGTGATCGCCAGTGCTTTTGGTTTACAACTTTGTTTGTTGTCTACAGCCATCCTCATCTAAAAGGACAACTTAATTCCACGAATACAGTTGGATATAGATACTGAAACCCGATTACAAGCACAGAGGGTATTTGTATCCAATGAACAACGGCAGTTTCAAAGGCACGAATCACGAGCAATTTGCGAAGGCAGTAGAAGCTATGGTTCATCTGGCCGCAAGAAGTATTCATTCTTATAAGTATCCAGATACACCACTTCCAGCTTCGCATTTCTCCCGGAAGCTTGAACATCTGTAAAACGGGAGAAATGCAAAGCAGTTTGAATGGTTTTGTGTTACTCTCGGAGTCTCAGGAAATGGAACGACTTCATTATAGCTTCCAGAATATCAAGATAATTATAGATGATTCTCGGAGCAATCTGCTCCGAGAATCATCTATTTTACGGTCCGCAACTTTATTCTGCGAGTCCACGACTTTATTCTTCCTGAACAACAACTGTACCCGTCAAATAAAGTTTTACACAGTTGGAGAAATCCTGTGCTCAGATTAATGGATCGTGATCTCCTGACAAAGTTTTACACTTTCCTATCATAGGGTTATTTTTCTCCTATCACCGCTAGGTAGCTTAAAATAAAGATATACACAGGTAGTAATGTAAGATACTTCATGGACTAACGGAAGCCCTAATTAGTCGGCACCTGTCATTTTTGGAAAGGATAACCTAAGTAGCCAGCACAGGATACTTTCATCTTCTTTGTCATTCGTAGCAAGCAGGTTCACATCTTTTGGGGATGAGCCAGAATAATTATCGCTCAACAATACAAGACTTCACTCCAGGATCTGCGTCCAGCCTGTTTGCCAGCCAGTGTATCTACGAAGAAGGCTTATGCCCCCCTCACCGTCGGAGGTGTGGAATTCGCCTCCGCCCTCAACCGGATCATAGAACAACAGGTCTGTGAAGCCACTGCCTCCAAAATTACCAGGAATGATCAGTGACCAGGTTTTCCGCCAGTCGGTGTATCTACGGAGCTGGCTTATGCTCCCCTCGTAAGTAGTATGGAATTCGCCTCCGCCCTCAACCGGATCATAGAACAACAGGTCCGTGAAGTCACTGCCTCCAAAATTACCAGGAATGATCAGTGACCAGGTTTTCCGCCAGTCGGTGTATCTACGAAGCAGATTTATACCCCCCTGACAATCGCTGGCGTAGAACTCGCCTCCACCCTCAACCGGATCATAGAACAACAGGTCCGTGAAGCCACTGCCTCCAAAGTCACCAGGAATGATCAGCGACCAGGTTTTCCGCCAGCCGATATGCCTACGAAGAAGGCTTATGCCCCCCTGACCATCGGTGGTGTGGAACTCGCCTCCGCCCTCAACCGGATCATAGAACAACAGGTCCGTGAAGTTACTGCCTCCAAAATTACCAGGAATGATCAGTGACCAGGTTTTCCGCCAGCCGATATGCCTACGAAGAAGGCTTATGCCCCCCTGACCGTCGGTGGTGTAGAACTCGCCTCCGCCCTCAACCGGATCATAGAACAACAGGTCCGTGAAGCCACTGCCTCCAAAGTCACCAGGAATGATCAGCGACCAGGTTTTCCGCCAGTCGGTGTATCTACGAAGCAGATTTATGCCCCCCCGACCATCGGTGGTGTAGAATTCGCCCACTCCCGTATTGCGATTGTAAAAAAGTAAGCCCATGAGAACTTCCTTCCATCAATAGATCTTGACTCGCTCCTCTTGACGTCTGATTGAAAGTCAGAGCCGGTATGTGCGTGTACTGTTGGAATGCGGTACTAACTTTTAAAACCTCGTTGATACTCTTCGTCCGTCACCTTATCCATCCAACAGGTGGCTTTGCCTGGATTGATCGCAATATGGGGCATGAAACTTTTTGGCTCTGCATCATGCCAATGCTTGCCGTCCAGTGCAATGGAGATAATATCTCCGGGACGGATCTTATAATGCTGCTCCCGTTTACTTGACGAATCCACACTCTTAGCTCGTCCATTACCTGCATGGACATATAGTATTTGCCCTTCCGAATGTGTATGCGAAGCTGTTCGTGCCTCTGGCTCGAAAAATACGAGGTAGATCTTACCGCTGGGCCCACGCAATTCACTTTGCGAGGGGAGACTATTAAGCCACTCATTCAACCACACAGTGTCTGTAAATTGTTCCTTGTCCCCACGTTGGAATACCATTTGCTCTGCTCGAATCAATTGCATAACTGTTTCCTCGTTTCTAAAATAAATCCTCTTGTTTCTCTCAATACTCTGTACGGATTTAATAGAGCCAAAGAGGGTTTGGACTATCTTGCTGTTCTCTCATTGCATGCTCAAAACCAATTGTGCCAAATAACCACTGCAAGGGAAATATTCTCCCCGAGGTCTATTGTAAGTAAGAACAATAAAGTTGTTCCTTGCATAAGCAGCTTGCCGATAAGTCAATATCTCCAGCACAGTTCATTGAGATTTGGATTTGTTACTAGCCGAATACTGACAGACAATAAAGATGTCCTCAATCGTATCGGGTACCAAGCGATAATGGGTCGTAGGGCCCGCTGTGACCGATGATTGTAGTGCCGAAGGGAGACCTTTAATATCAGAATCTAGTGCCTCAAGTCGCCAAGATCCCAGATTCTGCAGTGTATCTGTAAATGATATGATCGCATGTGGTATTTGATCTAGTATTGGGTCACAGTTTAGTACTCCCTGTGGTAACCCAGGGTTGGTATCTGGTTGCCAAACTGCGGGTGAATTGGGTGGTAAGAGATACACCTTCAATGCCACGCCACCGCAATACGTCTCAGAATCTGTCTCTTTCTTAAACTTCAAGAACAGATCCACCTGGCTGATCTGAAGGGTCTTGCCTTTAAATTGGAATGGGAACCGCTCTATTCCCATGTCGAGTTGAAGGGTTTGCCTATCTACCGTATTGTTGGGATGCAGGAACCGATACCAATCGCTGGCAAACTCATGTTTTGCGCTGAACAGCCGTAGCAGGTTATCTTGCTTTGGAAACAAAACGTTCTGCTGACCTAAATTGGATTTCTGTGATGGAGATGGAGGAAGCTGGGCAGATGCTTTGGCAGCATCTCGCAATAGTTTCCCCCCCTCTCGTGCTGTGTAATTCAGCCTGATAATGACATCCGAGATCGTCTCAAAGTCAAAGGCATTGCAATCCTTAGGCATATCAATGCGCCACGTCGATACTACACCAGCGCCCTCGAACGGGAGGTAGCGTTCATCGCGGAAGTTTACCTCAAACATGCCGCTATCATTCTGAGCAGTGCTCGTAGCAATGGACTCTACAGCGCCGAATGTCGTGATGAAGCGCGCCAAGGCATCGGCATCATCCTTTGGACCAGAGTAAGGATCGGAATCACCTGTTAAATCAGCGTTCTTACGAATCTGGTTGCTCAGCAACGTCAACGTGCAGTTGATGCTCGTATATGGCCCAGCAACACAGGGAATGGTCAGAGAGACACTCTTAATACGACGCATGTAGTGACCTGGATAGTCCATGTCAAAGAGTGCTTCGGGGAGGTTCACAAGGCATGTTCCACACTCCTTGAGTGTGATCAGGGCCATGGGGTCGAACAACATCAGAGAGATGTGCTTCGCGATCTCGTACTCGCGCTTGTTCTGGTCGATGTAGGTCATCTCCAGGCGCTTAAGGTCCAGGTAGAGCTGCTCCCCGGATAACAAGCCCCTCTTAAGACTATCCCAATAACCAAACGTGATGAAGGCTGATGTGGTAAGGCCACGTTCGAAGCGATAGGCCTTTTCTGCCCGTTTCGCAAGGTCGTAGGCCATCTGGTAGCACTGTTTGTAGACTGTCGAGACTTGCCCCATCATCCAATCATAGAGGTCCTGGCTGGTGTATTTATCGCGCAGGAAGTCCTCGATGGCCTGAGCATTCTCGATTTGTTTGTCGTGGTTGTCCAGTTCCAGTTGTGCGATAGCAATTCTGACGTTGGCAGCAGTGATCTGCTTGTCGATCTGCTCCAGTTCTTTAGCTGCCAGGTTTTCCTGAAGGCTCCATTCTTGCGCTCTGCGGTCCCATCCTCCCAGGATAGAAGCCATGTTTGCGAAAAAGGTATGCATGGAGGAGATGGAGCCAAACTGCCTACCGACGGCTTCCAACGCACCTGCAACATTAGCGCCCCCAAAACTGGCCGTAGCCAACGGAGAACCTCCAAATCCAGAAAGACCAAGATCGAAGTTCGGTATTAAGTGGGCAATTGAGGCTCCCAGTTCATGTTGTTGGCTTATCTCCTGGAAAATTTGTGCCTGCGTCAATTCAGCAATCTGTCCTATCTCAAAAGGACTTCTGGCTTCAATAGTGTGATAGAAGGTAAAGCGAATGTTCGTTACCTCCCTCGTTTTGTTTACACCGTCAAGGTTCGCCTGGGCTTCTACAACCTGTTGTTCCTTCACCAACCTCACCGCCTTGAGTATGGTGGTCTCCTGGTTGGCACGGATGGCGGCCAGAGCTTCTGCGTCCTTCTTTTCGAGGGCTGAAAGCAGGGCTGCACCCAGCCCTCTTACTTCGGCGCAGAGTTCCAGGGCCTTTTGAAGTATGTAGGTGAAGCGATAGAAGGGTGTTGCAGCGTTGATATCGTTCAGGGCACTGTTCAGATCTATGCCCATGGCAGTGGCTTGTACCAGGAGTGCCGGGTCAATCGGAGGTTCGAACAACGGTAATTGTCGCACCACTCCCTCAATATTCATACAATGCCGGATCTTGAACAGTCGATCGGCCACGACATCCCAGTATCCCAGCAATTTGTCGTTTTTGGGAATGCAGAAGTAGAACGTGGTCCCCAAACCCTGACCGCCACTAGCACCCGGACTGCCAATACCTGTTGACGATGGCATAGTACTGAAAGGAAAGTGGTTCTCCAGATTCACCAGGGCATTGGAAAACTTGTCAAGGAGATACTGCAAGTCAGTGTACGTTTTTTCTTTCACAGTCCCTGTAGGAGGGATATTCTCTGGACGCGGTCCGAGTAGTTCATAGGCCAGGATATAGAGCTGAGTTGCTTCATTGATAGTCTCAATAGTATCCTGGCGGAACAATTGATCGCCCCAGGCAATCAAGTTGTCAATGTACTTCATAAAGACAGTCTTCTGGTAGGCGATTATGCGTAACCTGGCGATGCGGTGGGGATCGAATGGATGGTGTTGCCAGTCTAGCACCTGCTTGATCATCTCACACTTGCGTTTCGACTTGATCGGGTCATCGCCCTTGTAATCCAGCAGGGCGAGGAGATCCAGAATCTTATCCTTATCCGTATTATTGTAGAATGGAAAGAACCTCCAAAGGCGTTTTGGCCAGGCATCTAGAGAACTGTCGGTCGGGTTAAAAATGTAATGGAACCAATGCTGTGCTTCCTCAAATCGCTGATTCTTACTGAGCTTAGTAGCGATGAGGAGAGGGATATGGAAAAACAATTCCCAGTTATACAGTGAGTAAGCGCCGCCAGGACTGAAATCAACGTTCTGCTTCGGATAATCGGTATCCACATCCGTTGGGTCCGGGTAGTATTTGCTAGTGAAGTCCAAAGTGTCACCTGTAATGCCATACTCTTGGATGAAGAGATTCAGCAATCCGGGAATGCCATAACGGTTCAAAGCTTTGATAAAGGTGCAAACATAAGGATGATAGTGTGTGGCAAATTTCAACTTGGTTACAACCATATCGGACTGAGACCTTCCCCACGCGTCACAGGAAGGTGTCTGGGTCTCAGCCATACAGGCTTCAAGCGAGGAAGGAGCTATAGTGACGGCTTGCAGTGCCTCAGACATCGTCGCTTGTGTCGTAGAGTCTACTATGGTCAGTTCTCTGGTGGCACCAGTTGCCGCCTTTGGTGCCCCGGTCATGGTCATCTGAGCCCTAGAGTCTACTAAGGCATGCTCTCTGGTGGCGCTAGCTGCCACTCTCATCTCAACACCTGTCGTCGAAGTACCTCTATCGAAAATGGCAGGTTCACCTCTAGCGGGTATAGGCGAAAGATCAGCAAGGAGATTTTTGTCGAGCCTTGTGATGAAAATTGGCACGGGTTTGTCCCACTCTGGGGTTACGAAGTAAGTGCGCTGGCTATCTTGAAAGAAAAACGGTGCTTGTGCAGCGAATTGGAGGAACTGGTGCGGATAGAGCAGGTTATAGGAGGACGGTGTCAAATCCAGAGTTAGGAAATCTGTCTGTGTATTCTTCAACACGAACTGGTCGTTACCAAAATTGCCTGTGACGAGAGTGAGAGGATTAGCCCGACCTTTGACAAATGTATCCTGAAAGGTCATGTTGGAAACTTCACAGTTCTTCGGCGTGACTAAGTCATACTCCACGACATTGACGCAATCGAAGGGAATGATATCAACTCTGCCGCGGCAACCTGTCAGGTGAAACTCTCCAACTATGTAAAAACCTTGGGGATGGACGTACTTATTATAGAGATAGGCGCGTATTACTAGATTGCCATTCCACTGGTCAATGAGTGCCTTAAAGACGAAGAATTGCTTGCGATCAGACAAATAATACTTCTCTGGTTCTGGAACCTTCATTACCTCCGTATCAGAAGAGACTTGTTTCGGTGACCATTTGTTCTGTTTGTACTCGCTCCAGGCTATCTTGATCTCCCAATGTTTCCTGGGTGCCGATGTATCTGTTGTTAGAACTTGGCTATCACCCTGCTTGGTCAAACTTGGTGGCGCAATTTTTTGATCGTCAGATTTCTCGGTAAAGATAGGCCAGAAAATGTGGAGGCGTCTGTTCCAAATGATCGGGATGAGGTGGTCACCCTCGATATTCACATTCACTTTCTCCCAAGCTGTCCAGGTGGTCGCCTTGACGAGTTGGCGGTAATAGTAGACGTGGGGAATAGTAAAGGTGCGGCCGAAGACGTGGAGGATGTTCGTGTCCGTAAGAGGCTCGCATTCCCAATACATACCGCATATCTCTAGCCGGGAAACCTCGTCTAGCTTTTCCAAGTAATTCAGTAAGGCCTGCTCCACGTTATCTGAAGTGATATCCCTCTGGAGTAGCTCAGCTTCAAGTTCCTTAAAGAAGGGGCTTTTGTCGTCCCGCAACTCAGGTTCGATCCAGTTTTCCGGGTAGAGAAAGACCTTGCGGTTGGCTTCCCACACCCGATAGTGCTTCATCCAGTTCCATAGATCAATATCAATCAAGGACACATCAACGTTTGTCTCTTCGTTCAACAAACAGCGCTGGACAAAGAGTTGAACGGATGAGATGGCCTGTTTAATGCGCGATGTCATCATGCAGGAAGTCATATCTACATCGATCAAAAAGTACTCGTAGAGCCGGCTTGAGTCGGTAATCCCCGCTTTCTTTATGTCTGGCATTTGCAATATGTAGGCGATCAACGCTGCTTTCTGGCTATCGCGCAACTTGTCGTTGAGGGTTTTGCCGACAGTGAGCCACTGCTCGTCATCGAATTTGGCTTTGACCGTATTCTTGACCTCCAGTGCCTGCGGTGCATCTGGCTCGTGTATTGCCCAGGAGAAGAGTTGCGCCACCGACACTCCCAGGCGCCTGCTGAGGACTATGCAGGCACGTAATTGTATCAGCATCTCTATCTTTTTAAACTGATCAATAGTAGTGAGATTGAACCCCCCGGAACCGGTCAGGGCATCGATCACTACAGGATCCCAACTTGTAGCAGCAGAGAGCTTTTTCTTCATTTCGTCGAGGGATGCCGCCTCAAACACATCGATTAACCCAACCTCGCCACCGGGGAGATTATCCCGCAGGGTGAAGAGGTCATAGAGTTGTTCCCACTGTGCGAAAAGAGCGACTGAAAAGCCGGAGGAATTAAGGGGCAATGCATTGAAATCAAAGCCCGGGATATCGGTTCCATGTACGGAGAGGTACGTGACCTCTTGAACCGTCATCTTGAAGGAGTTGACCAGCAGAGCAACTTTGTGCAACAAGGCGAACGCAGCGAAGGTACTGCTTGGAAAGAACTGTGTTTGCGGAATGATCATTTTGGAAGTGGAAGGACTACTCCACCAAAGTTCAGCAACAGCACCGGCAGAGTCGTTGTAATACTCCATTCTTATGTCGTAAAGTTGGCCTGCCTTCAGTGCAATAGTCGCGCTATGATCAGTAGCTGGTTGATCTTTCCAATCACTGATGAGTAACTGGTTGTCCACCCACAACTGCACGCCATTGTTGGTATGCGTCGTGAAGGTATAGGTCTCGCTGTATTGCGCCAGTATCCTGCCTGTCCAGCGAGCGCTGAAGATGCTTCCTGAGATGGCAGGATCAGGCGAACGAGTATCCCAATTGAAATTGATTGGATCAATGCGAGTTACAGAGGTTCCAGTAGTGGGGTCCAGGTTTTTGTTGGCAAAGTAGGTAACTGAAAGTCCATCATCGAGCAATGCGAGAAAGTCTGCCATGGCGTATTTTGAGGGATTTGTGAGCGACTTCAGGACAAGCGGAGCTACAGGAGGGAGTACTGACCCCAATAGGAGGTCGATCATAGCCGTATCGAGCTTGAGAGTCTCACTCAGTTTCTGCTTAATGAGATTTTGGCTAAGGGAGACGCGCAGGTAGGCCATCAAGGGCGTCAACACATAGGTGATTTTTTCTTCTTTAGTCGGTGGCTTTCCACCTGCCTGTAATGGCTCATCTTCTATCAAATGCTTTATAGCCTCTGTAGGGTTCAAGAATGCAGCAGCGTTCTTCGTGAGAAAGTATCTTGGCTGTTGGAAGAGATCACTTATGGCATTCTTATAGTTTCCGTCACCTCCTGGCAACGTCAATAGCGACGTCTCGTCGGTCGCTATCATGTTACCTGTATACCTCAGCTTCTTGTTCTTATCGTCGTACGAAATCTTATCTTTCATTGAGTCAGGGAACGTGACGGTAGGCTTATTATCGAGAGATGTGATATAGACAGCACTGCCGTCAATCAGCGCTATCGCTGTATTGACCAGGCTGCTGTCGAGGGCAATGGCAAGTTTCTGCCGTAGGATATCGCCTGAAGGATCAGGCATCAGGGCAGTATCACCAGCGATCTTGTTTAGGCCAGTTTGCAGATTCTGTAGCAGCTGATCGACATTTCTCTGCATCGGTGCTATACCCCTTTTTGGATCGTAGAGATGCCGGTAGAGGTAGTCGAGTTGCGCAACAGAGAAGGACGATTGGTGCACCTTGCGGACATTCTCCAGGAACTGGGTGGCCGTAGTGGGTGAGCCTGCCGGCCTTGGAGGGGTGTCAGTAAAAGGATTGATCCCGATCAACGTTTTGAGTGAGAGTAGATCTGCGATGGAGAGATTTAAGGCCCTCGCCAAGACTGTATGGCGGTAGAGCATAGAAAGGTTTTCCAGGTTGAGAGCGTCATCTGTCACGACGTTGGTCGTCAAAGCTGACAATTGAGCAGCACTAATGCGCAAAGCACCCAGGATGGTAGGCATGTGGCTTGAAATTTTTTTGCCAGTGTTAAGTAAACCTGAGCCATCGGAGCTAAGTGTAAAGTCGGGGTCTACTGGGTTGAGCACGGCTTTATTTTGAAATAGCTTGTTATAGAGCGAATCGTCTCCATCCGTGTCAATGTTCGTCCAAAAACTTAGTAGCTGGACAAGGGGCAGGTTCAAATCCGTCTGTAGTTGCCTGACCCTGGCCAGCTTCTGCAAGAAGCTGACGTCAATATCTCCGGTACCCAATGCCGTTAACACTCTATCAAGATCTCGAATTTGCCAACCCAACTTTCTCCAGAGGCGGATGAAGCGATGTATCTTCTTGAGGTCTCCGTCATTCAGATTGCTGATCATCGTCTTGCTCAAGTCGCAGTCCCCGTCAGCGGGTGCCACCAGTGTTAGTGCCTTGCCCGGGTCCATGGACAGATGTGGATTCAGAAATCGGGTTTTCAGCAGTTCTATGAGGTCAAGATAATCAATGCCAGACTGCCGGAGAAACTCAGGAACCTGGGCGAGACAATATTCCCATGGTCGGGAGGATATCGAATTGTCAACGGCATTGACACAATCCACTGTACTTGAACTGTATCCATAAAATTCCCATAATGAATGGGCTGCGGAGACATCGGTACCCTTGAAATCCTTACCAGTAAAAATCTTGTATTCTTCGGCGGAGATTTTCAGATACTCGCTATCGATTGCACGATCAAGCGGAACGCCGTTATTTTTAAAGGTATTCATTACTTGATAGCGGCTGCTACCCAAATACTCCAGGTAGGCACGGACGACCTCCAGAGAACGACTGAACGGGAGAATTTGGGGAAAGACCGCGTCTTGTAGCGGCTTGTAGGCATCGACATCAGTATTTTCCGGGTTCACACTCAACTCTTCAGCAGTAGCGTTTGGCGAGGTGTCCTTTGGGTTGGGGAGCGCCGTGCCAGGTACGTTGGGTAGCGCATTATGGAAGACGACATAGCTTTCCATAATCTCGTTGACCAGGTCGATATAAGGTATGGGGGTCTCGGTGTTCACGCAATTGAGCCTGATGTACTTCAAGTCGGCTCTTCTCCTCGTGAGTACATCCAGGGGCGTCTCGTTATTGTCATTGGGGGCAGCATTGTAGAGGAACTGCAATAGATCGACGAGGTAGGCGGCGGGACTATAGACCGAGTGGCAATGTTCGCAGTCGCAAAGATCTAACGAGCCAAAGAGTTCGGTATAGTTCGGGATAGCAGAAAAGATATCCTCGAGGTTGCCGAATGCCTGAGGACTGACGTTATTAAAGACGCGGGCATATTGGCTGTAGAGGGTGGTGGTCATGGCGGTAATTGAGTCAGCTTTGGCGTAGATAGCAGTAGCCTGCGCTTCACCTCCCAGCTTGTCCTGAAAGCGCCGTACAAAGCTGGCCTGAGGGATGTGGGTAATCCTGTGGGCGGAGTGTATACCCTCACCTAGTAGGGCACTCATGGACTCATATCTGGGCGATATCTGCAAGAGACGTTGCATGAGCTTGAGTTGGGTTGGGACGGCATCTTTGTACTGATCATCAATCCCTTTAAGGGCTGTTGCCGCATTCTGAGCGAGGTATGTATCGATATGTGTATCGCGAAAATCAAAATCCGGGGCGTTCGCAAAGAACTGCGAGGTTGCTTGCCGTAAAGGGCTTTGGAAGGCGGAAGTGCTATCGGTACTCAGCAAGGTTGTGTAGTCCAGTCCGGGAAACATCCTGACTTCCCGGCGCAGAGCCTCCAGTGAAGCTTTCGCCTTTTCTTGATCTGCCGCACTGATTCCTACCATTTTGAGGCTGTCGGGAAGGGCACTGAATAGATTCATCGAAGGATTCTGCGCCACAATGCTTTTGACCAGCTTGAGATCTATCTCTGGCTGCCTTGCCACTCCTTGAGCAACATAAGAGGTGGGGAAGGCCCTCTTGAGGCTATCTATAATAATTCCGACATAATTTACGACTTGCTCCTCCCGCGTCGCTCCAGGAATAAACGAAGGAATGCTAATACTATTGCCCTGGGTGTTGATCAGGTTCGCCCAGGCATTGGCATCCAGCCTAGTCAGGTCACGAACAGATTGCAGGGTTCCCTGTTGGCGAAGCCCTTGCAAGGCCTGGACCAGTGGAAGGTTGTATTGGGTCAGCGCACCGAATTGAAGAATGAACTGAAGATTCTCAACGGTTCCCGGCGCTTTGAATTCTGGCTGCTCACGCAACTTGCTCCAGAAGTCCTCAATGGGTCCATCGTGCCCAGTGTAGAGGCTAATGAACCTCTCTTGTAGTTGGGTGTTGGTTATTGCAGGAGAGATAGCCAGCAGAGAGCCAAGTGCAATCTTTTGCACTTCATTCTGGAATAGGCGATGATCTTTGATTGGTTTGTTTAGCCCAAGTAGGTCGCCTATTGTGGTCTTATCCGAGAGTATCTCCACTTCAGGATCAATAGCCTTTTTCAAGATCGCATTACGCCGAACCTTGCTCTGAACTTGTTTTGCCACGAACGTTCGCACGGAGACATCTTTGTTGGCCGCAATATCTACCGGACCCATTGCCTGGACCACCTTAACCAATGAACTGGCTCCGCTGTCTGCAAACGCGTTGGAGAGCCTGCTTTTCAATGCAGCATTCAACGTTTCCTCCATAAAAGCTTTGTTATCGGCATCGCTGTTGAGGTGATCTAGCACGCTTTTGCCCAGCATGGCACTGTTTAATCGCGTGGAGCCTGAACGTGGATTAGTTACTGGAGGCTGGGTGACGGCTGAGACAGGCTGATTGTCAATGGGCTTGCCCGGCTTTCCCTGGATACCGTGCAGGATTGGTTCCCCCGGCTTCACCATTTCTGGTGTAAGGGGAGCGGCAACTCTCGCTAACTGTGATGCGCCCGCAGCGTTGGGCGTCGAGACGGTGAACTGCGGCTTTTGCGGGTTGAGCGCTGTGATGGCCGCATTCATCGCGTTCGCAGTGTGCGCATCGACCTCTCCGCTCGGAGTGATGTAGTGAGTTCTCTGGAACTCTCTCACTGCCTCCCGAGTTGAGGGGCCGAAGAATCTTCGCTTTCGTTCCTCAGGTGAAACCTCCACACCTTGAAGAGCCAGCACTTCATGCAGCCGAGCAACTATATCACCAGAGTCGCCGACCCTTAGTCGAGAGAGTTCCATAATTAAGACCTCCAGCTATTTCTCATGTTCACCAGCACCAGCGCTGTGAGATTGCGAACGACGGCCACTACGCGCTTATTTAACCCCATCAAATTCAAATTTCAACAGAACCAACGATCTTGGATCGCGCACAACGTACTGTACGCGTTCGATTACCTGAAAGTGGTACTTCACGCCCTCTTTGCGTACACAATCGGTGGAAGCTTCCTGCCCTACATAGAGTTTCGTTGGTTCTCCGCCAAGAGCAACCAGTAACCCCTCATTTTCAGGCAAAACGCCGCTACTGTAAAACCCTCCCTCCACCAGGGGCGTAATTCTATCAGCAGTGGTGACCAGGCTCGCCGGGCTTGGAGGGACAAAGGTATCTGCGTACACCTGTGTTGGGAGAAACAGCGCGTAGTTTGGAGCCTGTCCCTTCGCTACTAATTTCGTAATTCCATCTGTCACAGCTTTGAATGTGTTCTCGCCCCAGATTGCCAGATCTTTTGACCTGGGAACGGGAATCGGCTTGGACACCTTGTTGGCATCATCGTCATTCGCATCGGGTGGATTCGCCTCAGCAAGCAGTCCGAGATCGTCCTTGTTCCGCCAGTTGTCAATTTTGACATTGCCCGGAAACCGTATTCCGCTCTTTGCAGGATCAGGGTTCCTTGGTCCCCTATCGCTTTTCTGAAAAAAGTAAGCATCTTCAGCCAATGCAACGACCTTGGCGGCCATTATTGCCAGTTTATGGCAGATCTTCTGATCTGTTTCCTGCTTCACCTGCGGACTGGTCAATGTAAATTCGACGTATATATCTACAAATGGTTTGGTCTCACCTTCCTTGATGCTCAGATCAGTGAAGTTAATGATCTCATTCGGTATTTGCACTGGATAGTTATCAAAGATCGTGGTCGAAAAAACCTTTTGCGCTACTCGAACCTTCTTTACTTCCGTTACCACGCCGTCGTTGATATCTTTCCACACAGTATCCGGCCAGTTAATCTCGCATGAATCCATGGGGTTCCTTTCCTTTCGCTATGCATTCTTGTTCAAATCTGTTCGTTATGTAGTTGAGTTCTTCACCATCCTTTCTTCAAAATGCTCCTTCCCTAAAAGGGCGTCAATCGGGAAGACATTTTGTACCACGCAGATTGCTCCGACAGCATTTTTGACGCCGTCGTCAATGGATCCCCACACAGTATCGTCCCAGAAACCAGCTCGATTCACAGTAGTAGCCATTTTCGTCTCCTTTTTGGGTTAAGTAGAACATCAACCAACTCAAAGCGAATTAGGACACCTGTCCGGAATTCGCTAGATTCACTTCTCGGCCAAGTTCGTCTTCGCTAGAGTTTATCGAGCTCCTGACTGTTCTAAAGGTCTTGTCAAATGCCACTACTCTGGTAATCCTATATCAGAGTTTAGAGATTGTCGGTGAGAATACTTTTGTCGATCTACTTCCAGATACCTTGGCTCAAATCAAGTTTACCTCACCCGAGATTCATGTGATGCCTTCTATTTGCCAAGGCTATTCCAAGCCCTGACACTGCTTGCTTAATTTGATTTTCTGTGAGCTATTTGGTCTAGAAATGGACGCCATACCGAATTTTGTGTAACGGTACAGAGCAGAAAAGCCTGGAGCCTGATCTGGACTGGTTCTAACATACTCTCGCTTCACGCCATTACACAAAATTCGGTATGGCATCTAGAAATGGGCCATCACCTCTCTTGTCCAAACAGGACGCTGCCCCTCAGCATCCAGACACTGCCAAGGCAAACTGCATGGGATCGTTATACAACTGATGCACGTCGCCGGTGATTTTGATTTTTAGATTGCTCCCTTTAGGATCATGTTTATTTACTCTTTCTATGTCTGATAAAAGGAAGTCTCTCAAACTTCATGTCGAACATTTGCTCAGATGCCCGCTCTAATGTAAGCATGAAATCGAAATTTCCCTGCAAAATAGCATACTTTGCTAGCTTCTTTTCACTAAGTTCTCCAATAACGCGTTCATACCACCTTCCAATCGCAGCTCGGGTTGACGAAGAAACCCAGCATAACTCCGCTACTATGAGAGGTCGGGGTTTGTACTTCATCCTAAACTATGGGGACTACAGTTCACTCGACTATGCTGCCATCACCTAGTGACGCGTTGCACGAAGGGAATTCCCCAAAATATTAAAGCATTCTCCAACTCTTTACTAGGGGGGGCTCCTTTAAACTCCCATTGAACGAGCATGTCTTTACCAGCTAGTCTTCCCTCAGCCCTCCAAAGCACCTCCTTTACGATCTCTTCATAAAGCCTTGATGTTAGGGGGACAGGCTTAAGATAATTCTTTACTTCCGTTCGAAATTCCACATCGTAACCAGTTTCAGCGGCAACATCATGCCTGCGTGCGCCTATGCCTGTGGTCGCCACTACTTCTCGCCTGCCCCTGTGTGCTTCAGCTGAGTGCTGTTCCCCAATACTACCGCGCTGGTTACCTGTCCCCCTATAATTCGCTACTTGTTCTGCAGTTAGAGTCGTGCGCCCTGCGGGAGGAAGCAATTTTGGAGCTCCAGACTGTGATAATGCAGGTATTGGGTCCAGCGTGATCCAGCCTCTCTCTGATCTAACCTCAGGTACAGGTGGTGGCGTACTAGTGACTCTCGGTTCCTTCGGTGCTGAAAGTGCGGCTCTTGTCTCTTCTGATGTGGAACTTTGTGAGAGAGTTTCATTATATTGCTGTGCTGCAAAAGTACCAGCCATGGCTTGAGCAAAGCCTCCTAAACTTCCAGCGGTCATTTCACCACTATACAGCGCCTCTTGAACGGATTCACCATAAAGTTCTCTGCCAATGGTGTAACGTGCTCCTCCTATAAACGAATGCCTTATTAGCTCACCTGCCTCATACTGCGCTGCTCGCTCAGCTTCAATTACCCTATATGGTATGGACCTTCCGGTAGGAGCTCCAATGCTCGGTGATCGATTAGCAGTGAAATTACTTCGAGAAATAACTCGATTGATTCGATCAACATCAGGGGTCGGGCCAAATTTTCCCTCGTACCATCTCGCATATTCTTTCAGGTTTTTGCCATATTCCCCTTTACCAGAGACAGTATGCCACTGCAAGTATGTGGTGAATGGATCGGGAGCTGTCTGTTGACCAGTCGGATCTATAAAACGCAACGGGTTGCCTGCAACATAAGAAAATAGGTTTATTCCATCTCCCAACCCTTCCGGATCATAACTCATCCACCTACCCAACCAGCACGCATAATACCTCGCCCCGTGATAGTACAGCCCATTTTCCTCATCGCGTTCTTTCCCTGTATAGCGGTAGCGTTTGGGAGTCTCCGTCTGGCTGCGCACAGCTTGGTATGATGTGCTGCCGTAGGGGTAGTACTCCTCGTAGGAGATAACCTGCGCCTGGTTTTCCATCTCCAGCGATGCCGAGCCGAGATGGTTGGAGAACTGGTAGCGAATCAACTGCGCTGCAGATCTGTCGCTGCCCTGAGTGCGTGTCTCGACAAGGGCGATGCGCTGCTTGTCATCCATGGCATGGAGCGTCTCGCGCTCCAACCTGACATTGGCACCGTTCCCATTGTATTCCCGATAGAGTTCGAAGGTGCCGAGGTAGAAGCGCTCCTTCATGCGCGTGCCATTCTGTCGTTCTGTGACCTTGCGCACACGCTGGCCTGCCGCGTCGTACACATAGTAGGTTCGCTCCCCTTGATGCTGGACCCCATCTGAATCGTCTGCATTTACAGCTTGACGTTGTGTTACGCTCAACTGATCTTTGAAATCCCATTGCATGACCTGCAGTTGCGGCATGCGAGTCATGTTGCCGTGGCGGTCGTACGAGTAATCCTCGTTCTGGGGCTGCATCCCGCCCGGATTCGTGGTAGTGCGGGTGAGGCGGTTACTTGTCTTGCCAGGATCGAGGAGGCTCACTTCGTTGTAGGTATAGGCTCTCGTCCAGCCGGGGTTGGCGGAGTCGGTACCTCGATGGATGAACTGTAGGAAGTTGCCGACAGCGTCGTACTGGTATTGCTCACTATAGGTCCCCATCGCG
>WNGQ01001999.1_pt1 | contig 31868 bp, 30 predicted proteins | sample 5407661 | NCBI WGS metagenome assembly WNGQ01 (sample SAMN13153382, study PRJNA577476) | soil metagenome | isolation source: 60 cm soil or saprolite under Garry oak tree replicate 2 | place: USA:California | collected 2016-06-15 | reverse complement strand
TCTGTCGCCGGTCTGCTCGCTGGACTTGCCATCCTCGTCAGGCAACGTTCTGAGGAATGGGTTTTTTTTCTCGGCGCGATTGTGATGTTCCCACTCACCATGCCCCTTTTCGAGCATGGGACACTTCATTACGTCAGGTACTTTGTCGTCGCGCTCGGTTTTCTCCTCCTCCTGTTTGGGCGCGTGCTCGGTTGGCTGTTTAACTTCGGCCGCAGCGGAAAAATTGTGACCGGACTTGTTTGTTCACTCTTTGTCGTGCTCAACGGCTCGGCTGTTGTCAGTCTTCTAAAATTCGGACGGAGCCATATCGCCGAAGCAGTCAATTTCATGGCTCAAAACACCAATGAGCAATCAGTTGCGAGCTTTGGTGGCGAACAAGATTTTAGAATTCAGTTCGTCCTAGCGATCTATTGGCGCGAAATGATGGATGACAAACCGGCGGCCTATTATGATCACGATCACTGGCCGGCCGAGGGCCCCGAATGGGTCATTTTCCACAAAGAATCTTTCGCGCAGCCGGTGCCGCCCGGCAGACGATTCACGGACGAGTTCGGCAACGCGTTCGAATTAGTACGCATATTTCCGACTGCGCCGCTTTCTGGCGTTCACTGGTTCATCTATCAAAAGACCAGCACCGCTAGCGGCAATCCCTGAGCGGGTCTCGCGACCCGGGAACCATTGCTCAGACTGAGCGCGAACGCGAAGTCACTCTCAATGGCTCAGCCGTTTCCAGATTCTTGATCACGGTGCTGAGATAAACCGATTGCGGATAAAACCGTTTGTATTTCGTGATTTCGGCGCGATTCAAAACTTTGAAACCGTAGCGCTCGAACATCTGTTCGCCGCGCCGGCTTTCAAACGTCACGATCTGCCCGTAAACACGTTTTTCGCCGCAACGATAGAGATAACTCAGATACGCGCTCATCAGCGCGCGCGTCGTCGACATTTTTCGAGCGTCGGGAAGAAGATTGATGTGAAAATGGGGAACCCGCCGCGGCGCGGCCGGCACTTCCCGCCAACCGTGCACCAAGGTCCATCGAACAAATCGCCTCGAGGCTTGGTGATACCGGAAATAGCGAGTGAGCGCTTTGAGAAAGAGCGAAATGTTTTGCCAAAAAGAATAGAGCTGATTGAGCAACGGTTTGCGCGAACCGAGCAAATAACCCCGAATCTCGCCGTCGATCTCAACCACGAACGACGATTCCGGTTCATGATCGGTGTAGTAAGTGGTGAGAAAATCGGCGAACAATTGTCGATCTTCGTAGACTGGATCGATTGGCGTTCCGAGAAACCCCGTCTGACAACATAACCGCCGCACGGCATCGCGGTCCGTTTTTCGATAACTGCGGATCGTAAATGGCTTTTCCTGGCTCATCCGGCGGGGTTTCCTTTGTAGTTTGCACAGACCTCGCGGTAAATGCAAAAAAGACGTTCAAAAATCCGCGGCCAGGCATGCAATTGAGCTGCGCGCTCGGCAGCCTTTTGACCCAGGCTCGATAAATCCTTCTCGCTCATCCGCTCGATCGCTTCGGCAAGCGCCTCCGCCTTATTTTCGAGCGCCCAATCGCTCTGATCATGGAATATCAGCTCGTCCATCGCGCTCCCGCGAATGCCGACCACCGGCGTTCCGCAGGCCTGACTCTCCAGCGCGACCAGTCCGAAAGTTTCCTGCGCGCTCGGATGAACAAAAAGATCGGCGGCCCGATAATAGCGAGCCAGTTCCTTCGGCTCGGCACAATATCGGATCGACGAAAGGTTTTTGCATCGTGCTTGCAGTTTGCGCAGCTGATTTCGCTGCGCGCCGTCGCCGATCATCAGTAAATGAAAATCATTCGGACGTCGCCGCTGCAAAATTTCGAACGCGCGAAACAGTTTCGTGGTGTTTTTCTCTTTGGCCAGGCGTCCGACGTAAAGCAGGAGTTTCCGATTGATGCCAACGCCGAGCCCCGCCCGCGTTGCCTGCTGGTCGGATCGGTCCGGCCGGAAGACGTCGATGTTAACACCGAGGCTCAGAACGCGAACGTCCCGCACGCCCCAATCACGAAGCACGTGAGCCAGTCGCTCGGACGCGACCAGTGTTGCTGCACATTGATTGTAAAGTTTACGCACGTAGGCGCGGGAAAGCTTCATCACCCGACGGGTCGCCGTTTTACCGAATAATTTTGCGCTGCGTCGGAGATAGGCTTCAGGAAAATGCGAGTGATAAAAACCAATCACGGGAATTTTTAACGCGCGTCCGGTTCGAACGGCTTTCCAGCCAAGTTGATAAGGATCGCCTGACTCAATGATGTCCGGGCGCTCGTTTCGCAGAATTTGGTCGACCGCGCGCAAGTTGAGCAGTGCGCGATATTGGGCGGTGCGAGAAACTAGTGGCGCGCGAATCGTGTAAACGCGCGACCGGCCATTTGCCCGAACCGTTGTCTTCTTACCGGGAATGACCAGCACATGCTTGTCTTTCGACATGCAATTTTGGATGTAGGCGATCTTTTCGTGGAGATAACGTTTCACGCCGCCGCTCACGGGCGAGTAAAACTGCGTTAGATCGACAATCTTCAAACTAGATTCGGGTTTGTAGGGCAAGCGCTTCGCTTGCCAATGTAAAAGCGGCAGGCGAAGCGCCCGCCCTACAACTTGCCACAGATGTTAATGTTCCAATTGCCCGAGGTATTTCTCCGCTTCCATGGCCGCGGCGCAGCCGGACCCGGCCGCGGTCACCGCCTGTTTGTAGACGCGATCGGCCACATCGCCGGCGATGAAAACGCCGGGATGTTTACTTTCCGCCATGTGTCGCGCGATCAGATAGCCATCCGGGTCGGTCTCAAGTTTGCCCTGATAAGCTTTCGTGTTCGGATCGTGGCCGATGGCTACAAATACGGCCGCGACCGGCAGCTCGCGTTCTTCATTCGTCTGCACGTTGCGCAAACGAACGGCGCGCATTTCGCCTTTCTCGTCGGGAATGTATTTAGTCACGACCGTGTTCCAGATCGGCTCGATCTTTTTGTTCGCCAGGACCCGATCGGCCATGATTTTCGACGCGCGCATCTTGTCGCGCCGGTGAATCAAATAAACTTTCGAGGCGAAGCGCGTCAGGAATATCGATTCCTCCGCCGCCGAATCGCCGCCCCCAACCACGCAGACCGGCACGTTTTTGTAAAATGCGCCGTCGCAGGTCGCGCAACTGGTCAGGCCGCGGCCGATTAATTTGTCCTCGCTCTCAAGTTTCAACCAACGCGCCGAGGCGCCACTAGCAATGATTAGCGCCCTTGTTTCGAGCCATTCGTCGTCGGCTTTGATTCGAATGTGATCGTTGCGCGGCTCGTAATCTGTGACTTCGGCGTAAGAAAACCGGGCGCCGAAATTCTCCGCTTGCTTGTGCATGTTCAGGATGAGTTGCGGTCCGTCGATCCCATCGGGAAATCCCGGATAATTTTCCACCAACGTGGTGGTGGAAAGCTGGCCGCCAGGCTGGCGTCCTTCCAAAACGAGCGGATTCAAGTTCGCTCGCGCGGCATAAATGGCGGCGGTCAGACCGGCGCAGCCGCTTCCAACGATGATCGCTTTTTCCACATATCAATCTAGCATGGCGCGCAAGTGCGCAAAGGTGCGAGGCACACTGCTCGTTAACAGAGCTGATCAAACCCTCACCTCAATCCTCTCCCTCAGAGAGAGGCGGACGCGCCGGCGCCAGGTGAGGGTGATTTTCGACATGAATTGCTGGTTAACCCGCATCACGTAATCTCCGCGATGCCGGAACTGGCAGAGGTCGAATGGTTTCGCAAACAATGGGACGTCGGGCGCGGCGCGGCGATTGTCAATCTTAGCTTGCACTCGCGAAACCGCGTCTTTCGCGGCAGCGACATACGCGAGCTTCGCGAACAATTAATCGGCGCGAACCTGCTCAGCTCACATGCGCGCGGCAAACGGATGCTCTTCAAATTTTCCGGCGAAAACTGGCTCGGCGTCCATCTCGGAATGACCGGTAAGGTTCGCGTCGAATTTCCCGATTACCGCCCGCACAAGCACGACCATATTGTTTTATTTCAACCGAAACGCGCGCTTGTCTTCACTGACTCGCGCCAATTCGGCCGCGTTCGGTTTCATCACGGTGCCGATGAACCGAATTGGTGGAAGAGCGATGCGCCCGAAATTAACTCGCGCGCATTCGATCAGAAATTTGTCGATCGATTCCTGGGTCGACACCGGAAAGCGCCGATCAAAGCGGTTCTGCTCATGCAAAACGGTTTTCCCGGAATCGGCAATTGGATGGCTGATGAAATCCTGTGGCGTGCGGAGACTCGTCCCTCGAGGCGGACCGCAAGACTATCGGTAGGCGAGCGCGCCAAGATTTTTCATGCGACCAAACATGTTGTTCGAAGATCGCTCGAAACGCTCGGCAAAGATTTCTCAGATCCGCCACGCAACTGGCTGATTCACCAAAAATGGAAACGCGACGGCATTTGCCCAATCCATCGTAAGCCTTTACGTCACGCTACTGTCGCCGGCCGAACCACCGCCTGGTGCCCGCGCTGTCAAAGATAATGCAATTACCTAACCCTGATCGGCAGAAAGTATTTCGCGACCATTCTTTTGACGGTGTTGCACGCGCGGACTCATTCCTCGCATTTACACTGTCACATGGACGACAATTTTGTGGAAGCCGGTGACGCCGGAGAACGGGCTGCGATCTTCTTCCCATTCCTGGACTGCGCCTTCGCCGTCGTTGGCGCGGACGACGAGGGTGTAATCGTCAGCATCATCAGGTCGCCAATCGTAGCTCCAGAGCGCCCAGGTTAATTTTGTTCCGGGATAATCGATCTTCGCGTCGGCCCAGGTTTCGCCATCATCATCGCTGATCTCCACGCGCGAAATTCCGCGATCGCCGCCGAAAGCGATGCCTTTCATTTCAATCGGTGAATCGTGAATCGTGAACCGTGAACCGTGGTCCGGAACATCGATGCGCGATCTTGTCGGCGTGATGAAGTCGGGCCCCCAGCCTTGGGTTTCGTAAAAACCTTTCGCGTCCGCACCGGTAAGCTCGATGCGCGTCAACCACTTCACATGTTTTTCACCGAAGTATCCCGGCACGATCGCGCGCAACGGATAACCATGCCGATGCGGCAAGTCGACGCCGTTCATTGCCCAAGCGAGGAGCGTGGTCGGGTCGAGCGCTTTCTCGATCGGAATGGTGTCGGTGTAATTGTCGACGCCGTACAACCGAACTCGTTGGGCGTCCGCGAGCGGTCCGGCGGGGTCAAGAAGGTCGCCCAGGGCAATGCCTTTCCAAACCGCGTTGCTCATCAATCCGGCGTCGAGCCCGTTACTGATGCACATCAGCGTCGTTTCCTGCTCGACCAGATTGAATCCTTTTAAATCTTGAAACCGATACGTGACCGGATTTTGGACGAGGCCATTCAATTCCAAGTGCCAGAGGTCGACGTCCACGCGCGGATCGACCACGTTCTTGGTCACGCAATAAAACAAGTCGTTCGGCGTGATCGGTCGGACGATGCGGCCTTTGTATTGCGTGCCGTCGTAACTGAACGTCGCCGCGCGATAAAGCTTCCTTAACAGCACAACGCCGCCGCCGGCGATGAGCACGCCGAGTCCGCCCAAAATTAGAGCGCGCCGCCCGATTGCAGGAGTGAATTCGCCGCTCTTGGTTCCAGATTTCGGTCGTGTCAGAAAATGGAAACTGGCAACGAGCGTCCGTTCAAAAACCAAAACGCTGAGAGCGAATCCGATCAGTGTAATCGCTCCCGCTGAGGCAATCGGCAACCCAATGTAGCTCGTGCCGAGCACCGGCCATAAAACAATTGCGATCGCAATGGTCGGCAGCGCGACGAAGATCGACATCGTCCACTTCGTGACGCGACGCTGCGGATTGGTTCGCATGAGCAGACCAAAGACCGCGCCGCCTAATGCGCTGACAATCAACTGTCCGGCCATCGTTGATCCAACGCCGAGCTGCTTGAGATGATTGTAACCGCCGACGCGGCCCATGATGGACAGGAACGGACCCGGCTTAATAAAAACCGAAAGCCGATCGCCGATGATCGCAAGGGGCGTCGCGACCCCAAAGCAAGCGAGGACCAACATCACGACTGTCATGGCGATGCCGGCGATGAGTCCCGCGAGCAATCCGGCAAAGAGAGCTTTCGATCTGCTCATAGGCCTTTGATCTTACAAAGTCATGCGCTCGTGTGAATCGCAAAGGTGGATCGATTTCATCGCGCAACCGCGATTCGCACAAATGTCGCAATGATTCGCGCGCCGGCGACGAAGGTTCCGCGCAATGTGCCAGAAACTTTAGAGACGCCACCGGCGCGTCGACGGTGATTGACCGGAACTTCGAGAATTCGGAGACCGGCACGAGCAGCTTTCATCTGCATTTCCAAATTCCAGCCGTAAGTTTCTTCTTTCATCGCCAATCGGTCCAGCGCGTCGCGCCGAATCGCACGAAACGGGCACATGTCGGTGTAGCGCACGCCGTACAAGATCGACATCAACCATCCTGCGAGCCAGCCGGCGAAGATTTGCTGAAAATTCATGCTGCTGGGTTCGCGCCGGCCGCGCGCGCGCGAACCGATGACGAAATCGAAATTCCCAGCAGCGATCGGTTCGACAAGTTGATTCACGAATTCGGGGCAATCGCTGCCGTCGCCATCGAGAAATAGGACAATGTAGCATGCGGGCGAAAGCGCGCGGATTCCAGCGAGACAGGCGCGGCCGTACCCGTGGCGCGGCTCGCTCACGACTTTCGCGCCCGCTTCGCGTGCGCGCTCTCCAGTTCGATCGTTGCTGCCGTTATCGACGACGATGATCTCGCTGGGAATTTTCGTCGCCAAACACTCGTGCACAACATTCGCAATCGGTTCCTCCTCGTTCAGGGCTGGAATAATGACGGAAACGGCGCTCATCGTAAAACCAGGCGCGCAGCCGTGAAATAAAGAACGAGCGCGCAGATATCGGCGAGCGCGAGCGTAATGGGGCCGGCCGCAATTTTCGGATCCAGCTTGAGCCGATGCAAAAACGACGGGACTCCAAGACCAAACAACGAGGCAGTCACCAGGGAAAGCGCGATGCTTCCGCCAATGGCGCCGGCGCTGGGAAGGTCGCTTTTCCAGAACCAAACTATTGCTGCAACGACGCTCCCGCAGCTCAAGCCAAGCAGAAGGGCGGTGGTAAATTCTCGCCGAAGCGCCGCGGTAAACCAGCCCCATGTTACTGGCGCCGAGCGCAACATTTGAATCGTCACGCTCATTGATTGTGCACTGACACTTTCGTTGAGGCCGAGCACCATGGTGAGAAAGAATGCCACCACCAGACTGCGCGCGAGAGTGGCTTCAAACGCGCCGGCGAGAACCGCGCAGATTGTGCCCGCGGCCACCGTGACCAGCAGCCACGGGAAACGGAACCGAAAAAACCGCCACGGCGATGCACCGCGGATTTGTTCGAGATGAAATCCCAGGATCTCGAAGATATCGTCCCGAACGGGCGCGGCCGGACGTTGTCGATCTTCGCTTTCGCCCGCCTGAAGGATTTCGTCGGCAAAAAGGCTCGCGTCGATAACGCCGACGACGTGGCGGTGCTCATCAACCACTGGGAAGGCAAAGAATTTGTAGAGCACGAAAAATTCGCAGGCATCAAGCACGGATGCGCTCGCGGGAATGGCAATGACGCGACGCACCATGATCTCGTGCAGCGGCGTGTCGAGAGGCGCGGTCAGCAAACGCCGTGTCGGCAGGACTCCGACGAGACGTTTGTCGACGTCTACAGCAAAGAAATAAATTACACGTTCGCCAATGCCTTCCCGCCGGATGCGATCAAGCGCTTCGGCCACGATCATGTCCGCATCCAGGAGCGGAAAATCTTTGCGCGCGTGCTCGACAACCCGCGAGTTGAAATCGGGGATGCCAGCGGCTTCAGGCATTCCCAACTTCTACGCGATGAACGATGCCTTTGCTCTTTAGAATTTGTTCGGCTTCGCTGAAATAATCGCGGATGTCCGATTGCGAACGGATCCAATCGATGTAGCGCCGAATTCCCTCTTCCAGTTCGATCTGCGGTTTGTAGCCGGCGGAGCGGATCTTGGTTGTGTCACTGGTCAGATGGCGCATCTCGCCGGGACGAAATTCGCCGCGCGCTTGCGGTTCGATGTCGATCTTGAGCGCTTTGGAAAGAATCTGCGCGACTTCGCGAATGGGCACGCCTTTGCCGCCGCCGACGTTGACCGCTAATCCGTCGAGCTTGTCGGTTTCAGCTGCGAGCAGATTTGCGCGCGCGATGTCTTCAACGAACGAGAAATCGCGCGTTTGCCGGCCGTCTTCGTAAAGGACCGGCGACAAGTTGTTGAGCAATCGAGTGCAGAAAATCGCGATCACGCCAGTGTAGGGATTGAAAATAGATTGGCGCGGTCCGTAAGTGCACGAGTAACGAAGCGCAACCGCCGGGACCCCAACTTGTTTGCCCCAAAGCAGGACAAGCTTCTCCTGATCAACTTTGGTCAGACCGTAAACGGTTTCGCCGCCAACCGGAGCGTTCTCGGGAGTGGGCGCGCTTTTCGTGACCGCCCCACAGATGGGACAGTGGACTTCCCAGTCGCCTTTACGCAGTTGCTCGATCGGTCGCACCGTTGGAAAGACGAGACCATGCCGCTGGCAAATGCCCGCGCCTTCGCTGTAAACAGCCTGCGAGCTCGCCACGATAATTTTTTGCATTGGCAAACTCTTCTCGCGGATTACTTCGAGCATTTGCGCGGTGCCTAACGAGTTGACATGGACGTATTTTGAGATCTCGGGCATGTAGCCGCCATAGGCCGCCTGGTGAAAAACGATGTCGATCTTATCCAGAGCAGTGGCGATCGTTTCGCGGTCGCGGATGTCGCCGTGAATGAATTCGGCATTGGGATTGACCCAAACTGGTTTGCCGCGGCGATGCGTTTGCGGTTCGAGATTATCCAGTGCGCGAACTTTCCAGCCCTTGCGAACGAGCAGATCAGTGACATGCGAGCCGATGAGACCAGCAGCGCCAGTCACAAGCGCGCGTTTTTCGCTTTTCGCCATTAGCGGCAGGCTAGCGTTACAGCTAACGCCCTACAATTTTTTCCGCGACGTCAGCGCGGCGAGAAATTTTCGCGTGTTGGGCGCGACATCCGGCGTCGACTTACTAGAAAGCAATTCGTCACACAAGCGGCGCAACGTCGGTGCATCATCGACATCGTAACCAGTCGGCAACAGGCTGACCTCGAGATTGAACTCGCGCGCCCGCTGTTTGGTCTGTTCCAAGACAAGCTCAGTGCTCCAATCGATTCGTTCGAGCAATTGCGGATGGTTTTGTTTCATGCCGATCAGATAGTATCCGCCGTCATCTGACGGACCCAAGACGACGCGATCGCCTGGGTCCGTTAAAAATTCGACTGCCTTCGCATAAACGTCGGCCGAAACTGTCGGACTGTCCGAGTCGATCAAGCAAACCGAGGCGAACCGGCACTGAAAGAGGTCCGCTGCGGCAAAGGCAAGTCGTTCACCAAATCCGTCGCCGCGCTGTGGAAGAAGATCAAATTCACGCGGTAAGAGGCCGATGTAAGCGGCTTCAGCACCAATCGGGGTATAAACGCCGACGCCGCGTGCACTCGTCCCACAAGCTTTTACGATTGCTGCTGCAGTGTCGCGAAGAAAACAGACATTGAGCTGCGCAGCTTCTTCTGGACTGAGTGGCGGCACGAGCCGCGTCTTCACCTTTCCAGCCCGCGGCGCCTTTGTCATTACCGCGAGCGCACAAAGGTTTTTTCCTAGCGACGCGGGCGTAGTTGGATCGAGAACACGATGGGCGGGCTGCATTTAGCTGAGTTCCTCGCGCTCAGCTTTTCTCACAAACAGCATACTGGTAACGGCCGTCTTGCCAGATTCGGACCGATTTCCACGGCAGTTGCCGAAACAACTCGCCGAAAGCTTCGGTTTTGAGCACGGTTGCCTTTTTTGGCTCGCGGTAGCCGTTCCCAGAGTGGATGACGCTAGCGAGTAACCACATGGCCATAAGCGGAATCGAAGCCCAAAAAACATGGCGCGGTTCGGCAATAAAACCGCGGCCACCGGGCTTCAACACCCGAAACATCTCGGCGACAGCGCGATTATGATCGGGCAGCACCGTAAAAATGCGCGAGGCGATCAAAATATCGAAGGACGCATCTCCACTCGCCAGTGCTAGCGCGTTCACACGTTCGAATGCACAGTTGTTTACATTTTGGGCGGCGGCGCGCTGACGCGCCGAACGTAGCTGACTCTCCGAACGATCGACTCCCATAACGGCAATCTGGGGAAAGCGTCGTGCGAGTTTTCTCGAATAAAATCCGGGGCCACAGCCGAGTTCAATCACGCGCGTTCCAGACGCCGGCGCTCGAGTTTGCCATAAAGCTGAAATGATTCGGTCGGTGTCATCGCGAAACAGGCGTTCCCGACAGAACGCGTAAAGCCACGCAACGCGTTCAAACAGACTATCAGTCGATTCTGCCGGCCCTCCCGAAACGCTTGTTCGCCCCGTTGAATCTGTCCATTGGGCGATCGCTCTTTTGGCAACTTCATGGGTAGATGCGACGGCGTTTGACGGCATGATCTCTATAACTTGAATTCGCACACGGGCGCAAAGTTGTTGGCACGTCTAAGTAGAGTTTCTAATTGCGGGCCTATAATTCTTCTCCTTCTGTGCGCCAACAACTGCGGCGCCAGCCCGAAATGCCGCAGCAGAGCTAGTTGTTGATAACACTGTCAACAACGACCGACAACCTTGATTGCAGGCGAAAAGACGAAAGTTATTGAGCGTTATTCGAAGTTGTTGGCTTGTTACTGCGGCATCGGTTAACAAAGCGTAATGAACTTTCAGCTGCGATGGATACTTTTGCTCGGTGTCGTCGGTTTTTGCATATCAATTTTGCATAGTGCTGGTGAAAAATCGCTCTGGAGTATTCAGCAGACGTTGTCTTCGAAAAGATATGTTGATCTGACGCATGCATTCGAACCGGGGATCCCGCGGTGGCCGGGATTTCCAGATGAAATGCGAAAGACGATTTATTGGTACGAGAAAACGCCCCGACACGGTGGGCGCCGGCTTCTTTTCGGAGGTTTTCACGCACGTTGGACAATGGGGCACGCATGTCGATCCGCCTGCGCATTTCATCAAGGGGCTGCGGACCGTGGATCAAATCGATCTCAAGGAACTGATTCTCCCGCTCGCCGTTGTCGATGTTCATAGCGAGTCGGAGAAAAACCCGGATTACAACTTAACGGTTGAACGCTTGAAAAAATGGGAAGCCGATCACGGACAGATTCCAGTGGGGACTTTTGTGGCGATGCGCACCGATTGGTCGAAACGCTGGCCGGACTCGGCGAAAATGGAAAACAAAGATGCGAAAGGTGTGGCGCATTATCCGGGCTGGAGTTTGCCGGCGCTGAAATTTCTGTATGAGGAACGCAAAATCACAGCATCTGGACACGAGACCACGGACACGGATCCGGGAATCGCTACAACCAAGGACGATTACTCGCTCGAAACCTACATCTTGAGCACGAATAACTATCAAATCGAGTTGCTAATGAATCTCGACCAAGTACCGGAGTCCGGGGCGGTAGTGGTGGTGAGTTTCCCGAAACCAAAAGGTGGATCCGGATTTCCGGCACGCGTATTTTCCATTTTACCTTAGCGATTCAATTGACCCGGGGCGGGCCCGGCAGTAATCGCACACGCAGATGGATTTGCTGGCGGAACTCGAGGAACGTCTCGTTTGTGGCGACGGGGCGATGGGGACGTTGCTTCTTGATCGCGGCGTGCCGGTCGATCGTTGCCTCGAAGAGCTTTGCATTAGTGATCCCGATCGTATTCGAGCCATTCACGAGGAATACGTCGCAGCAGGTGCTCGGGTGATTGAGACAAACACTTTTGGCGCGAACGCTATCCGACTGGCGCGATTCGGATTAGACAATCGCGTTCGCGAAATAAACAAAGCTGCGGTGAGTTTAGCGAAAAAGGCCGCGCGGGGAAAAGAGGTTTGTGTAGCGGGAAGTGTCGGCCCGCTAGGAATCAGTACGCACGAAGCGGAGGAACGTGGCATCGATCGAGCGCAATGTTTTCGGGAGCAGTTCGCTGCGCTGCTCGAGGCGGATGTCGATCTTATCTTTTTCGAGACGTTCCTAAATTTCGAAGAGATGAAGATTGCACTCCGCGCGATTCCGGAAAGCGATTGCGCCATCGTTTCACTCTTCGCGTGCGAACCGGAAGGGCGTTTGCAATCCGGCATGCCGCTGGTGGACGCATTTGCGCGCTGTCATGACATGGGAGCGAAAATTGTCGGCGCAAATTGTCTGAACGGGCCGCGCGCGATGGTGCAATTGTTCGAGAAATTGCCGGCCGGCGATTTGCTAGCAGCATATCCGAACGCCGGTTACCCGCGTTATACAGAAGGTCGTTACGTCTATCCAACGGCGCCGGATTATTTCGCGAAAGCAGCTGGAGAGATGGCCGGTCAAGGTGCGCGATTGATTGGAGGCTGTTGTGGAACCACGCCAGCGCACATCGCTGCGGTGGCAAAGGCACTTGTCGATCTTCGACCGATAAAGTCGAAACAAGTCCGTTCAATTGCACAGCCCAGCAGTATACCCGTTCACATCGAGCACAAAGCGGAAGAGAGTTTGCTCGACAAGATCGCCAGCGGCAAACGTGTTGTGATTTGCGAACTGGATCCGCCGAAGACACTCGCCTTGGAGAAATATTTTGGCGGTGCACAAGCGCTGGTTGATGCCGGCTGCGACGCTATCACGCTCGCCGACAATTCGCTCGCGATCTTGCGGGTGAGCAACCTGGCCGTGGGCGCGATGTTGAAAGAGAGATTCGACATCACGCCGCTGCTGCATTTGAGCTGCCGTGACCGAAACGTGCTCGGCTTGCAGAGCGAATTGCTGGGAATGGCTGCACTTGGCATGCGCCACGTCTTGCCTTTGACTGGAGATCCCGCTCGCGTCGGCGATCATCCCGGTGCTGCTTCGGTTTACGATGTCAATTCGGTGGAATTGATTTCGATCATCAAACAGCTGAACTCGGGATTTACGCGCGCGGGGAAGCCGTTAAAAGCAGCCACAAATTTTGTGATCGGCTGCACTTTTAATCCCAACGCGAAGAACCTGGACGCGCAAGTCCAGCGGTTGGAACGGAAGGTGGCGGCCGGCGCGCAGTTTGTGATGACCCAGCCGGTGTTCGATGTCGATCTTGTGGGCGAGATGCATCGTCGAGTTCAACATTTGCGGATCCCGATTTTTACCGGCGTCTGGCCATTGCAAAGCGCGAAACAGGCGGAATTTCTGCACCATGAAGTGCCCGGAATCATCGTGCCGGATTCAGTGCGGGCCGAATTGGCATCGCATGATGGCGAGGGCGCTCAAGCTTGCGGGATCCGGCTGGCTGAGAAGATCATAACAGCGGCATTGGACTTTTTTCCGGGCGTTTATTTAATTACGCCGTTTCTGCGGTACGAAAGTACGACCAGGTTGGCGAAATTTGCGCGAAGTCTCTGAACCGAGCAGAATCTCACAATGCTCGAAGCTCGACGCGCAGTATATTTGCAAGTCGCGACATTCGTCTTTGTAATCGTAGCGTTGCTGCTACTATCGCGTTTTTTTCCAATTGTTGATGTTGTCGCGGCACTGCAGCGTCGCGTGAGCGGGTTGGGCGCCTGGAGCGCGGTCTGTTATCCGCTGCTTTTTGCAGGGTGCAATATTCTCTTACTGCCGGGCGGCATTCTCAGCGTCGGCGCCGGGTTCTTCTTTGGCCTTTGGTGGGGATTTTTTATCGTGCTTCTCGGCAATAGTATTGGAGCAGCAATTTCGTTCGGACTAAGCCGATGGCTAGGAGCACGGTGGTTGAGCAGGCACCTTTCCGCGAATCGAATGCTACAAGTCGTGGAGAAAGCGGTCGAGCGCGACGCCTCTAAAATAATTTTCCTCAGTCAATTGCATCCCCTTTTTCCAACAAGCCTGCTGAGTTACTTGTACGGGCTCACCAGGATTCGTTTCGGCCTGTATATGTTCTGGACAGCGGTTGGCCGCGCTCCTGGTCTTTTTCTCTACACCTATCTAGGCACATTGGGCCAACTCAGTCTCAATCTTGCGCGTGGAAAGACGCATCCTCGCTTCGTGGAATATTGGACGTGGGGCGGTGCTTTCGCGATCAGCGCGCTCTTGTTTATTCTTTTAACGCGAACGGCTTTGCGTTCGATGCGAGAAGCGGAAAGTTTGTCACCATCCTTTGGTAAGGGGACGCCGCGGTTCGAACCAATTGTCGGACACAAATAACTACACGACAGATATTTATGGAGAATAGCGATCTGATAAACATCGCCGCAAAGGCACGAGCTCTCGCCTATGCTCCATACTCTAAATTCGCGGTCGGTACGGCCGTTGCCATGAAGTCGACGAAACCAGCAGCACCGTGCACGCCGAGTTTAATCCGAATATGAGGGTTTTCGCGGCAACGCTCGGTGGCAATGTGCAAGAGTTCGATCTCGCGGAGCTCTTGCCGCTCCCAGCACACGGAGTTTTGGAGGGAACGAGTCGTGTTTAAACTTCCGACCGAATACGAAGTGATCGTTGTAGGTAGCGGCCATGCCGGAATTGAAGCCGCACTCGCGTCGGCGAGACTCGGTTGTCGAACTTTGATGCTGACCCAAAATTTAGACACGATCGGCCAAATGTCTTGCAACCCGGCAATCGGCGGGTTGGCGAAAGGGCAGATTGTCCGCGAGATCGACGCGCTTGGCGGAGCAATGGGCGAAAACGCGGATGCGACAGGCATTCAATTTCGGATGCTGAACAGATCGAAAGGCCCATCGGTCCGCGCACCGCGAGTTCAGTGCGATAAGAAGGCTTACCAATTCCGAATGAAGGCCATTTTGGAGCGCACTCCTAATTTGGATCTGAAGCAAGCCAATGTTTCCAGAGTACTTGTTGCGGATGGGAGCACAGTCGGGGTCGAGACAGATCTCGGTCTTATCGTCCAAGGGAGCAATGTAGTCGTGACGTCAGGTACATTCTTGCGTGGGTTGCTGCACGTCGGGAGCAATAGCCAACCAGGCGGGAGGATGGCGGACGCCAGTTCTACCTTAAGCGAAAACCTTCGGGAACTGGGTTTTGAAATTGGAAGATTCAAGACCGGGACCCCGTGTCGGGTCAACCGCCGCTCGATAGATTTCGCGAAATGCAAAATTCAGCCGGGCGACGAGCCACCACCAAGATTCTCATTCTTTGCGGACGAACCGCAGGATATACATGACGTGTTTACTTTAAATGATGTCAGCGGGACGTCGTTCCACGTGGAACAAGTACCTTGCTGGATCACGCATACCAACACTCGGACCCACCAGATCATTCGCGCTAATCTCCACCGGTCGCCGCTTTACGCCGGGCGGATTAAGGGAACTGGCCCGCGCTATTGCCCGTCAATCGAAGATAAGATCGTCAAATTTGCCGACCGTGAGGGGCACCACCTATTCCTTGAGCCAGAAGGTCGACACACAGAGGAGTTTTACATAAACGGTATCTCGACCAGCCTTCCGTATGAAGTCCAGCTTGAGTTCGTGCGCTCAATACCTGCGTTGGAGCGTGCGGAAATAATGCGCCCTGGTTACGCGGTTGAATACGACTTTTTCCCACCGACTCAGTTATTTAGCACCCTCGAAACCAAGAAAGTGCGGGGTCTGTATTTTGCCGGCCAAGTTAACGGTACTTCTGGCTACGAGGAGGCTGCCGCTCAGGGTCTTGTTGCGGGCGCAAACGCCGCCCTCCGTGCTCAAGATAGACCGGCGTTCGTACTTGGCAGGAATGAGGCCTACCTGGGTGTGCTTATTGATGATCTCGTTACTAAGGGAACCGAGGAGCCGTACCGCATGTTTACGAGTCGCGCAGAGGACCGTCTGCAGCTTCGGCATGATAACGCAGATCAACGTCTAACAACTACCGGGCACCGCTTAGGGTTGGTTAGTCCAGCGCGCTGGACGGCCTTTCAAGCAAAAATGTCGCTGCTACAAGAGTGCCGCGTTGTGGCGAATAATACGAGATGCGAAGGTGTTTATATCTCTCAACTTCTGAAACGGCCGACTTTCACTCATTTGAACTTGGAACCTGAAATTCGCTCGGTAGCTCCTGCGGACATTTGGGAGTTGGTCGAAGCCGACATCAAATACGAGGGCTATTCCGCTCGGCAGGCCCAGCACAACAAGGAGCTATCCAAGAGGAGCTTTCAAAAGATTTCTGGTGGGTTCAACTTCGCAAGCGTTGCGGGTCTCAGCTCCGAAACGCGCCAAAAACTTTCGAAAGTACGCCCGACCACTTTAGGACAAGCTGCGAGGATCAGCGGTGTAACCCCGGCAGATATTTCGATTCTATCTATATGGCTTATTAAGAACGAGTTACAACTTAGCAACGCCACGCCGCTTGTCGAAGCAAAAACGACCTAATCTCTCGTGACTATTCTTGCTGGTGTCGCGTTGCTTGCTTATCTGCTCGGATCTCTCCCGACCGGTTACATTACCGGCAGACTCGTGGGCGTCGACATTCGCAAGGTCGGTAGCGGAAATGTCGGTGCAACAAACGTTACACGCGTCCTGGGCAAGCGGTTTGGGTATCCGGTCTTCCTTGTGGATTTTGCTAAAGGCTTGGCTGCCGTCATGCTTGCTGTGATTATGGCCAAGGCCGCGCAATCCAGCGCGCAATTTGTCGATCTTTGCGCCGCGATAGGCGCTATTTGTTCTCTGATGGGACACAGTTATTCGATATGGCTTGGATTTAGAGGTGGAAAAGGGGTCGCCACATTGATGGGCGCCCTTTTTGGCATAAACTGGATAACGGCACTGATTGTGTGCGTCGTTTGGATTGTGGTGTTTGAAGCGACGCGGTATGTCTCCCTCGCCTCGATAGCAGCGGCGGTCGCGCTTCCCATTGCGGTCGCAATCATGCTGTTTCTGAAAGAACTGCCCACCCCAATCCCCCTTTATTTTTCGTTCTGTCTGGGAGCGATTGTAGTGTTGCGGCATCGATCTAACTTGTCCCGCCTGGTGAAAGGCACTGAACCGCGCTTCGTTCGAAAGTGAAACCGGACAAAATCGCAGTGATCGGTGCCGGCGGCTGGGGAACAGCGTTGTCAGTCATTTGGGCACGGCAAGGTCTCTCGATTTTGCTGTGGGGGAGAAATCCGTCACGAATTGAACAACTGCAAAGATCGCGGGAGAACAGAGCTTATCTTCCTGGCGTAAATCTTCCCAAAGTTGTCGGCCTAACGAGTGAACTTCAAGTGTGTGCCGACGCTGATTTGATTGTTTTCGTTACGCCCTCAACTGCCATGCGAGAGACCGCTGCCCAACTTGCCGAAGTTACGCTTAATCCCGACGCAGTGCTGCTGAGCTGCATCAAAGGGATCGAGCACGGAACCGGCAAGCGCATGAGTGAAATACTCGCCGACATTTTCCCCAAACATCCGATCGCAGTTTTGTCAGGGCCGAATTTAGCTGCAGAAGTTTCGCGCGAATTGCCGACGGCTAGCGTCCTGGCATGTACAAGACCAGAATGGGCGACAACGCTTCAGAACTATCTTGGCACGCCGCGGTTCAGAATTTACACGGGTGAGGAGCTGGCCGGTATCGAACTGGGCGGCGCACTCAAGAATGTGTATGCCATCGCAGCCGGTGCCGGCGATGGCCTCGGTTTAGGTGACAATTCAAAAGCGGCGCTGGCCACCCGAGCCCTTGCCGAAATGGTCCGCCTCGGAACAAAAATGGGGGGAGAACTGCGAACGTTTTACGGATTAAGCGGTGTCGGAGATCTGGTTGCAACCTGCTTTAGTCAACACAGCCGCAATCGCCGCGCCGGCGAACAATTGGCCCAGGGTCGCGCGTTAAGCGAAATTGCTTCCTCGCTGGGCACGGTTGCCGAAGGAATCCCAACCGCTAAGGGTGCCTATGAGTGCGCGCACAACCTTCAAGTCGATACGCCAATTATCGACCAGGTCTACTCGCTGCTTTACCAGCAGAAAGCGCCAGCGCAGGCGATGGAAGAATTACTGCGGCGTGACCAAAAAGCCGAGACGATTTAGCGCACGCGATCGTTTTCTCGACAAAGCTTTTCGATCACCGCGGGATATAGTTCGTGCTCGGCGATCTGAATTCGCGCGTGCAGGCTTTCGGCTGAGTCGTTAGGCAAGATCGGCACTTCGCGCTGCGCAATTATATCGCCATGATCTATTTTCTCGTCGACGTAATGAACGGTGCAACCCGTAACGGTCTCACCCACGTCGAGCGCTTGTTTCCACGCTTCCAATCCGGGAAATTTTGGCAGCAGCGATGGATGAATATTGATGATTCGCCGCGGAAACGCCTCCAAAATCGGAGATTTCAAAACGCGCATGAACCCAGCGAGCACCACCAAATCTACTTCTGCGTCGCGCAGCATTTGCACGAGCTCTGCCTCAGCGTTTGGCTCCAGCCGCGTGCGAAATTGGCCTGGCGGAAGATAGGCACTCGGGATGGCGAATTCGCGCGCAATTTCCAGAATCGGCGCATCGAGAACATCGGAAAGCACTACTCGCACTTCAGCGGACAGCGTTCCTGTCCGAATGCTCTCGAGAATCGCGCGGCAATTCGATCCTTTTCCTGATCCAAGAATTCCAAGACCAAGGCGCTTCATTTTCCGAGTTTGCTCAAGCGTTTCACTAAATCAGATGTCGAAAAGCCGCGCTCCAAGGGCACGATGTCGATCTTCGCGCCGATTTTTCGAAGAACTTCGCGTTCGTCGCTATTCAACGTGTCAGCGTTGTAGTCGCCGCCTTTGACATAAATGTTGGGTGCAGCGAGTTCGAGGAATCTGGTTGCGCGCAGTTCCGGAAAGATCGCGACCAGATCAACGCATCCCAACGCCGCTATGATCTCTGCCCGGTCATTTTGATTGTTAACCGGGCGACCGGCTCCCTTCAATTCGCGGACCGATTGGTCGCCGTTGATTCCGACGATCAGTGCGTCGCCAAGCGCACGCGCCGCGTTCAAGTAGCGGACATGTCCGACGTGAAGCAAATCGAAACATCCGTTTGTTGCTACGATTTTCTTCCCGGCCGCGCGCAGAGCTTTTGCACGTTGTTGAAGCTCTTCCAATGGAACGACTTTGTCGCTGATCATTGCTTTACCACGAAGTTTAGCGCGCGCGGCAGGATTTGAAATACTGCTGGCGCGCTTCCAACAAATTCGCCATCCACGTTGAAACACATTCCCGGCCGCGATCGCACAGAGATTTTCTTTGCCCGTCGAAATACCGTCGCCTTGCTCGAAAGATGTTTTCCCAAAACGATTTCGGCCGCGAGCACTGCAATTTCAGGGGCGCAGAGTTTTGGAATCAAAACGACTTCAAGCAAACCGTCGCTCGGATCGGCATCAGGCGCGATTGGCAGGCCGCCTGCGACGAAGCGGCCATTTGCGACGACCACATTATAAAACTCGGCGGACAATTGCTCGTCATCGTCTAATAAAATCTGCGTGTGATATGCGTGTAGTTTCGGCAATGCGGCGGCCGCCCCGCGGATGTAAGCGAGCGGTCCCCATGCTCGCTTGATCTTTGGTGTCATTTTTTCGTCCACCATGCCGCTAAAACCGCCGGCTGACACGTTTACGAAATATCGCGCGCTCTTGCTCTTAACCCGAACCAGATCGATTCGCTTTGTTTGGGCCGAACGAAGAATGTCGATGTTGTGCTCGATCGAAAACGGCAGTCCGAGTGTGCGCGCAAAATCATTCCCCGTTCCAAGCGGTACGATTCCGATGCGAACGTTCTTTGCGTCGACGGCTAATCCATTCACCACTCCGTTTAATGTTCCATCACCGCCCGCGACCACGATGTAATCACATTTTGTCCTGACAGCGCTTCGGGCCCATTTTTCGGCGTCGCCGGCCTTTCGTGTGATCCGCAATGCCAGCGGACTTAGTTGCGTCAGTTGTGAAAGAACTTTTTCCCGATTGATAACGGATCCGGCACGGGGATTGAAAATGATATAGGGCTTCACAGCGCAGCAAAATCCGCAGGTCGACTGTCGATCTTCGGATGCGCCGCGCAACATTCCGCTTTTCGTCCCTGTAATTTTCAGCAGATTTGGGGCAGAAGCGTTATGCCGGAACCAACTGATAAGGAGACCGCAACATCCAAGGCGCGCAGCGGATATCGGATTTCAAATGGACCGGTGGTACGTTTCACTCGAAGCGACCCAAAGCTTCCCAACGATCTGCCCGAAGTTGTCGAATTGCCGCGGGTTTATGGCGCGCCACTTTTGTTCGCCATCGCGCGTGATCCACGGACCTTGTTTGCCTATTGGAATATCGATTGGTCCTCGATTTTTGAGAACACCGCGCCGGTGGATCGACAAGTTCACCTCCGCGTTTATCGCAGTGATGGCAGCGAAGAAACGGTGGCGGCTGTCGAGCCGATGGTGGGTAATTCCTACCTGACCGTTTCCGAACCGCGAGAAAGTTACCGCGTCGAAATCGGATATTATCATCCGGCAGCGGTTTGGAATTCAGTCGCAACATCCGATGACGTTAAAATGCCGCCCGAGCGCGCGGCTGAAAACGTAGATGTCGATGTTGCCACGATTCCCTTCCATCTAAGTTTTCAACGCCTTATCGATCTCTTTCGCGTCTCCAATACCGACGCCCTCAGCGAAATCATTTCCCGTCTCCAAAAGCGTGCCGTGACCATTTCCCGTCTCCAAAAGCGTGCCGTGACCGATGAGGATCGCGCGCTCTTGACTCCGGAGGAATGGGAAGTTTTGCGAGCGATGAATTTGTCGATCGACGAGATGGGTGCAGCACGCCGCGCTTTTCTCGATCGCGGAGATGGCGCTGCTCTGCGCCGATGGGCCGAAGCGTTGCTTGGATTTGGCGCGAGCAGTCCTTCGCGTGGTTTCGGCGGCAGCAGTTGGAGCTAGCCGAGCCTACCGGGTGAACTTGATTCCTTCCGGCATTTCCGGCGGAGGTGCGTTGATGCGACTGTGGTGTTTCCCGTAGCTAAAGTAGAAGATGAATCCGATCAGTAGCCAAACGATTAGCCGCATCCAATTCGTCCATCCGAGGCCGTAGATCATCGCGCCACACACGATGATGCCGAGTATGGAGACAAGGGGCACCGCTGGAACCCGGAATCCACGCTCCAGTTCTGGGTTACGCACTCGCATGATCCAGACGCCGGCGCACACCAGCATGAATGCGAACAGCGTTCCAATGCTGGTCATTTCACCGGTGACGTCTGCCGGAACGAATGCCGCCAGCAGGCCAGTGAAAAGAAAGAATAACATATTGGATTTGTACGGGGTTCGGTAACGCGGATGGACGTCGGAGAAAACCTTCGGCACGAGGCCGTCCTTGCTCATGGAATAGAAGACGCGCGATTGACCAAGCAACATCACCAGAATGACCGATGAAAATCCAGCAAGAATTGCGACCGTGACTGACTTCGACAGCCATTCGTAACCGGTCATGTACTTGGTTATGGCGAACGCGACCGAGGCTTCGCGGCCAGCCGCGCGAAAATCCTGAACCGTAGCAACGCCACTCAACACGTAAGAGAACAAGACGTAGAGAATCGTGCAGAAAACGAGCGAGCCGAGAATCCCAATCGGCATGTCGCGCTTCGGGTCTCTCGCTTCCTGCGCAGCGGTCGAAACGGCATCGAACCCGATATAGGCGAAGAAAACGACGCCGGCGGCCCCCAGAATTCCGAGAATTCCACCATACGCATGGGTTATACCCTGCGGGGTAGTGTAACTCGTCGGCGCAGGAATCATCGGCGTGTGGTTGGCCGGATTGATGAAGTGCCAACCGATCCCGATAAAAAGCAGGACAATGCTTACTTTGAGGATGACAATTAAACCGTTGACGAAAGCCGATTCTTTCGTGCCCCGAATAAGCAGGAGCGTGAGTATGAGCAGGATGAACACTGCCGGGACGTTCATCATGCCGTAAACGCCCCACAAGTCATGTTCGAACGGGGAATGCGACCACCGATACGGGATTCGCATGTTGAACCAACTGAGAACGCGATTGGCGTATTCGCTCCATGCTGTCGAAACCGTGGCTGCGGCGACGGCATATTCGAGGATAAGATCCCAGCCAATGATCCATGCGACGAATTCGCCCATGGTCGCGTAGGAATAGGTGTAAGCGCTCCCAGCGACGGGAATCATCGACGCAAATTCGGCGTAACAAAGACCCGCGAACGCGCAGCCGATCCCCGCGACAACAAAGGAAAGCACAACCGACGGACCCGCGCGGTCAGCGATCGCAGCTGCGGTGCGAATAAACAAACCGGCGCCGATGATTCCGCCGATTCCGAGCGCGACCAGGTTTACCCAGCCGAGTGAGCGTTTCAGGCTGTGTTCGCCGACTTCGTCGGCTTCTTTCATTAGCCGGTCCAGCGGTTTTCTCGCGAATAGTTTTGCCATGCGGTTTGGGCTCCTTATTTCCGACGTGATTTCGGTTTGGCTAATTGCGCTGGTCGCCTAAGGGCTCACCAGCGTTTGATTTTCGCCAGAGAAAATAAATCGGCACGCCGGTGAGCACGATAATAAGACCCGGCCACGTCGTCGCCGTCTGATACATGAAAAGAATAAAGAGAATTACGGTCGCACCGACGATATAGAGCCCGGGCACGATTGGATAACCGAATGCTTTATAGGGGCGCTCGGCGTCTGGTTGTTTTCGACGCAGCAAGAAGATGCCGATGATTGTCAGGATGTAGAAGATGAGCGCGGCCGAAATCACGTATGTGAGCAAATCGTTGTAGAGCGAACCAAAGCTTCCATCTTTATTAATCGTGCGCGGCAGGACGAGCAGCGCGGCCCAAATGCCTTGAATGATGAGACCCCAAGCGGGCACGTGATTCTTGTTCAACCTGCCGACGCGACGGAAGAAGAGACCGTCTCGCGACATCGCATAGTAAGCGCGCGCGCCGGCGAGAATCAATCCGTTGTTGCACCCGAAGGTCGAGATCATGATCGCAACGGCCATGATCACAGCGCCGCGTCCGGGGAAGACTACGTCGGCAGTGGCCGATGCAACGCGATCCGCGGGTACAGTCTTGATCACCTCGATTGGCAGCGTTACGAGATACGCGACATTCGCGAGCAGGTAGAGAGCAATAACTAAGAATGTTCCGAATGCGAGCGACAGCGGAATGTTCCGCCGCGGGTCCTTCACTTCTCCGGCAGTGAAGGTGATGTTGTTCCACGCGTCGGCAGCGAAAAGCGAGTTCGTCTGCGCGACGCAGATGCCGACGAAGAGCCCGAAGGCGGTCGCGGCGGTCAAGCCTTGCCCGACATCCTGCAATTTGCCGCCGACATGCCAAAAGTTTCCGAAGTTGATGTGAATGGCATCGGCGTTCCACCCGACCAAAATGCCCAGTAGAATTAACGCGATCAGGCTGCCGGTCTTCGTGATCGTGAAGACGTTCTGAACGATCTTGCCGAGCTTTAGTCCGCGCGTGTTCATGAATGTGAGCAACACGATGAGCAGCACGCCGACGAGCTGCGCGGTCGACAGAGAGATCGCATAACCCGAAGTGATCCGGATCGGTGCGATAATGTAGTTATCGATGGAAATCTTCGGCCAAATGACACCGAGAAACTTTGCGAAGCCGACCGCGACAGCCGCAATGGTGCCGGTCTGAATAACGAGGAAAAGTGTCCAGCCGTAGAGGAAACCCCAAAGCGGCGAGAACGCTTCGCGCAGATAAACATATTGCCCGCCGGCCTTCGGCATCATCGCGGCCAACTCGCCGTACGAGAGCGCCGCCGTCAGAGTCAGCAGGCCAGTGATGATCCAGACAACCAACAACCATCCGGGCGAGCCTACTTGCCGCGAAATGTCAGAGGAGACGATGAAAATGCCGGAGCCGATCATTGAGCCGGCAACGAGCATCGTTGAATCGAGCAAGCCGAGCCCGCGAACAAATTTCTCCTCCGCTACGGGAGGCGCAGTTGTTTCCAATGATGACATCTGGGTCGCTCGGCTGGCGCAGAGTTAAGCAATCCGCTCAGAATCAAGCAACGCCAAACATTGGCTAGAGTTGCTTTTCTTGTTTGAGCGCTGGCTGCAAAACGCGAAACCACTTTCGCGCCCAAGGAACCATGCTATTCTCCGCCGCGTGAAAATCCTGGCCCGGTGCTTGTCCCCCACAGCGCTGTCGATCTTGCTCGCGGCTTTTTTAGCGGCGTCGGAAATGTGCGTGGCGGCTCCAAAGGGCGAACGAGTTTCGGATTCTTCTTCTCCGCGCTTTGAAGCGCTTCCACTGACACGCTCCCGGCAAAACCACCTGCTCGTCCGCGCATTCATCAACGGCAAGCCCGCCTTGCTTGGGGTGGACAGTGGCGCGCCGATAAGTGCAATCGCACTAAGACGCCGGGCGCATTTTGGCCTGACTGGCATTCCAGGGAGTTCGACTCTGCCAGCGCGGCTGCAAATTAATGGCGCGTTTAACAACGTTGCCATCGCGCGCAACTTCCGCATTGGCGCACTCAATCTCGTCGATGAGCCCGTGGTCGTTGTCGATCTTTCCGCCTCCGGAGGCGCGTCCCGCATACTTCACGAACAGGAAATCGATGGGATTATCGGTGCTGATATTCTTTTGCCGACTGGCGCCGTTCTTGACTGCCAGAAACAGATATTGATCCTCAAAATGGATCCCGGATTTCCGGGCAAAACGCCTGGCACACAATATCGCGGCCTCCGCAGCGTGCCGATTCGCGTGAGTGAAACTTATAATCTGTACGTTGACGCAGCCATCAATGGAGAACCCGCCCGTTTGATGGTGGACACGGGCGCGTTCGCAACCTTGTTGCATCGCGGGTTCGTCCGCCGGTTGCATGTGCCTCTTCATGAAACGCCGCTTAGCTCATCCGCCGTCAACTTGAAGCAGCGCGGCGTGGAAATCGCCAGGATTAGGCGACTCTCGGTCGGCTCGGTGGATATTGTTGGCAAAGACGTCGGCGTGATCGACCTCGAAGGCCTGATTCATAGCGATCTCCTCCGAGGTTCTCAGCCGGTCGCGGGCCTGCTTGGTGCAGAGATTCTGCGAAGCCATCACGGGATCATCGACTTTGGGACACGGACGCTTTATCTGAAGAAGTGATCGGCTCTTGAGGGCTGGGTTCGCGGCGAATACCATGGTAGTGGCGTTTTGCTTTGAGATTTGCGATGCTGGCTCTAATATGCAACCATTTGGTTGCATATTCTTCCTCTGTGAACGAAGTCTTTAAAGCCTTGGCCGACCCAAATCGGCGCGCCCTCCTCGATCAGCTCCACCAAAACAACGGCCAGACTCTCAACCAAATCTGTCGCCATCTCCCCCTGACCCGCCAAGGCGTTACGAAACACCTGGGTCTACTAATCAAAGCCGATCTCGTTGTTCCCCTTTGGCACGGCCGCGAAAAGTTGCATTATCTCAATCCGGCTCCGCTGAAGCAAATTTCCGAACGTTGGCTCGACAAACACAAGGCGGCCTGCCTTCGTGCCCTAAATGATCTGACGAAAGGTTTGGATAATTTGAAGCCAGAGCCGACCTACGGCGAAGAGGAATCTGAAGTGTTGAGTTGGACGTTTTCAATGCCGCACAGGCGATAGAGAAACGGCTGCCGGGTCTCGATGTCCTTCACCCGATACAACTCGAGTGTGTCCGTCACTTTGCTAAAGACGCCCTCGGTCGTTTTTAATCGCTCACTGGTTAGCTCGTAAACTTTGCATTTCGTTTGGAGATAACGCTGGCCAGCGATAAAGATTGGCACCGCAAGAAGTATCAACATGTACGGGCTAAAATTCCTGATCTCCGGCGACGAACTCCGCGACGTTAAGACAAAAATGATGACGATTGCAGTAGCGAGTAACATTTGGAGAACAAAGAATCCGAAGTTCTTCCGTTGCGAAACGCTACCACGCCAAATGGTTTCCTCGGCCATTCGGAATTTGTAACGCCATGGCCGCGATCAAACAAGCATTCGTCCTCGGCGCCGGGCTTGGAACACGGCTTCGCCCGCTGACGGACGATTTGCCGAAACCGCTGGTGCCGATTTTTCAGAAACCGCTGATCACCTTTGGACTCGATCACTTAGTCGACCTCGGGATCCAGGAATTCTTCATCAATACCCATCGGTTGCCGGAGGCTTTCGCAAAAGCGTTTCCGGAAAGCAGCTACTTCGGAACATCACTCTCGTTTGTTCACGAACCCGTGCTTCTTGACACCGGCGGCGGCATTAAAAACATTGAAGCTCTTTTGGGCCGCGAGCCGTTCATTACTTATAGCGGCGACGTTTTGACCGACATTCGTTTGCAGCCCTTGCTCGATGAGCATTTCGATCGTCGTAACGACGTCACGCTGGCCTTGCGTCACACGCGTTTAGGCTCTGCAATCGCCTTTCGCGAAAATCGCGTAGTCGATATTTCCAACCGCTACGGCATCCCGGGCGAATACGATTTTGCCAACATTGCAGTGTGGGATTCCTCGGTCTTCGCGCGTATTCCGCCCAAGCAAAAAATCTCCTTCGTTCCGGTTCTGGGGGATTGGATCTCACAAGGCGGAAAAATCGGAGGAGTCGTGCTGGAGGAGGGAAAGTGGTTCAATCTTGGCTCGCGCGCGGAATATTTTGAAGTTCATCGCGTCATTTCGAAGGAACGTTGGCGACCGGCGCATGTGAAAGCGCCGGAATGGTGGGCGCCCGTACATCCGAGCGCGGTGGTCGACCCCAGCGCGCGGATTCGTGGCTGCTCAGTTATTGGGAAGGATTGCAGCGTCGGCGCAGGCGCTGTGCTTGACGACACAATCTTATGGCCGGGTGCACAAATTGCTTCCAAAAGTGAGCTGGTTGGTTGTATTGTCCGCGCCCGAAAAACCGCCACCGGCACGCATCGCAACACCGACATCTAATTAATGAGAACCGAGGTCCTTCTCCGCCAGACGCGACGGCACTTTCCGCGATTTAATGTCGATGAAGTAAAGATTTGGCCGATCGAGAAGGGCGGTTCGGACCGGAAATTTTACCGCGTTCGTTGCTCGTCTGAGCAGTCGCTCATCCTGGTGAAGTACAATCTCGAGCGGGAAGAGAACTGTCACTACGTCGAGATCGCACAATTTCTTGAGACGCATAGCATTCATGCTCCGAGAATTTATTATCACGATGCTGACGAAGGCTTGATCTGGCTGGAGGACCTCGGCGAGCGCGATCTATTCGCTTATCGGGGCGAGCCATGGCTGGTGCGCCGTGCCTTTTACGAATCGGCGTTAGACGAAGTCAGAAAGCTGCACCGACTGCCCGAATCGGTTTGTGTCAAAATGCATCAGCATTTGCCGGCTGAATTCAACACCGCCCTCTACCTCTGGGAGCAGAATTATTTCTTCGAAAATTGTCTTGGCCGTTATTTCGAAGTTGAAAAAGCTGAGATCGACACGTTGGCGGGACTTTCCGCCTTGCAAAAAATCGCTGAGAAGTTGGCGCAGTTGCCTCGGGTCCTAGTGCATCGCGATTTTCAGTCGCAAAATATTCTCCTCCGCAACGGCCAGGCTTACTTAATCGATTTTCAGGGAATGCGTCCCGGTCTCGCGCACTACGACATGGCTTCATTGCTTTACGATCCATATGTCGATCTAAGTGATGCAGAGCGCGACGAATTGCTCGAACATTATTGTCGCGAAAAACCCGGCGCCGATTTTATGGAGACGCTGCGCCTGTGCGCCATGCAGCGTTTAATGCAAGCATTGGGCGCGTACGGATTCCTTGGCCTGGTTAAAGATCACAAACATTTCCTCCAGCACATTCCGAAAGCGGTGCGCTCACTCCGCGAAATCGTAGGAGACGTCGCCGGTCTCGAACCCCTCGGCAATTTTCTGGCCAAGCTTGGCTAATTTTTTGCACAGGGCCTCGAATGCAAATAATGGAGTTCGCTATGAAGAAACTGATATTAGTTATCGCACTCGGGCTGACCCTGGCAGCCGCTCCAGCTTTCGCGTACGATTATCGCTACGACAATCGCGCTACTTACGTTTCACCCGGACGGAGCGGATTGGATTGGCGCATCAATCGCCTCAATCGGATGCTTGCGCATGTCCGCTGGGAATTGAGCCGCTACCGCGGCGACTGGCACCTTCGCCGCGAAGTCGACCGAATCTCAGTTTAGGTGAACCGGGTCAACTGGCGTTATCGGCACGGTTACGACACGTGGCGTTTGCGCCGCGAAATCGACAGCTTGCGCTACGAACTGCATCAGATCGAAATGCGATTACATGTCCGCTACGGCGATTACTATCGCTGGGATTAATCGCGAATAACGAGTGACTTTGTTGTTAGCTCACGAACGGATTCGTCATTCGTTCGGTGCCGATTTTCGTCGGCGGGCCGTGGCCGGGCAGCACGGTCACGTTGTCGCCGAGTGGGAAAAGTTTCTGCCGAATTCCGTTAAACAAAAGATCGACATCTCCGCCGGGCAAGTCCCATCGTCCGACGCCGCCGGCGAAGAGGACATCGCCACCAATGAGCAAATCATCCTTGCGCGAAAAGAAACAAAGACTGCCGGGACAATGCCCCGGGACTTCGAGAACCTGAAATTCCGCTCCGACAAAATTTCGAGCAGGCGTTTCTTCGATGAAGAAATCCGGTTTTGCTGGTTCGACTTCCAATTCAAAGCCGAAGTTCCGAAAAAATTCTCGGTCCGAAATCATCGGGGTGGTCGCGGGATGACAGCCAATTTGGCATTTGAAGCGATGTTTGATTTTTGCGACGTCCTGAACGTGGTCGATGTGGCCGTGAGTAAGCAGCAACATTTTTAGATCGATATCGCGCGAACCGACCCAATCGCAGGCGCCCTGAGGCGCATCAAAGAGAATCCAACCTTCGGGCGCGGAAACGAGATAGCAGTTCGTTTCGAAGACACCGCCGCAGAACGCTTCATAAGTCATCCGAATTGATTCTAATCGAGACGCTTAATGCCAGCCAGGCTTACAAGTCAGGAATTCACCGATGCCCGCCTCAGTTCGACTGGCGAGAGCGGATTTTGAATGTTTACCGAGTCCGGTTGTCTCATCCTCTTACATGTCGCCGCACCCGCTTCCGGCGGGCAGCTACTTCAAGTAAAAGATGATTTTACATAGAGCCACGAACCGAAGTCGCCGGACGCCCCAGCTGATTGCTTGCCAGCGGCTGCCACGGGCGCAGAGCGGGTCGATCTTGGCTGGTTGTTTGCGTTTGGGCACAAAGTCTGCGAATCTGAAGACCGCGGTTTTTCCGATGAAACTACGTTTTCCCTTGCTCACAGCGATCATAGCGGTCGCTTTGATCAGCGGCACGCCACCGGCGCTGCAAGCAAAATCGGACGCCGAACAAATCTGTGTCTCAGTGGGTCGTCTTCTCGAAGAGGGCCATTATACCCATCAACAGCTCAATGCCGAGATGTCGCAAAAGTTTCTGCGCAATTATCTGGAGTTGCTCGATTTCAGTCACCTCTTCTTCACTCAGAAAGATGTCGACGCTCTGACAGGCAAATATGGAACCGCGCTGGCTGACGATGTCTTGCTCGGAAATCTCAAGCCGGCATACGAAATCTACGACCTCTACCAAAAGCGGGTTGATGAGCGGGTCGCCAAGATCAAAGAGCTGCTGAAGCAGCCGATGGATTTCAAGACCGATGCGACTGTAGAACTACGTCGTGAAAAAGCGCCGTGGCCCAAGGATGAAGCCGAGGCCGATGAGCTCTGGCGCGGCCGCATCGCGAGCGAATTACTTCAGGAGAAACTGAGTGAACATCCGATCGAACCCGGTCCGCAATTGGTTGGCCGTCGCTACGATCGCATCGCGCGGAACGTCCACGAAGAAGATCGAGAAGAACAGGTGAAACTCTATCTCGATGCGCTCGCCCAATCGTACGACCCGCATTCGGAATACCTGAGCAAGGCTGACTTCAAGAATTTCAACATTCAGATGGGACTCTCGCTCGTCGGCATCGGCGCAATGCTGCGCACTGAAGACGGCTACGCCAAAATCGAAAGCTTGGTTCCCGGTGGACCAGCTCAAGTGGACGGCCGATTAAAAGTTGGCGACCGGATCACCGCCGTTGGTCAAGGTCAGGGAGAGTTTGTTGATGTGCGCGACATGCGCCTGGACAAAGTCGTCGAAATGATCCGGGGCAAGAAGGGCACAAAGGTTCGTCTGCTCGCGATTCCCGCCAACGCCCCTGATCCGTCGCAGCGCAAGAACGTCGAGCTCGTGCGCGATGAAATTAAATTGAAAGACCAGGAAGCGCGCGCGGACATTATTATTAAGAAGGACGAGAACGGCAACCCGGTGAAGCTCGGCTGGCTGACGCTTCCCTCGTTCTATGCCGACATGGATCGGCATTCCAAGAGCACGACCCGCGATGTGCTCGCGTTGCTGAAACGTCTGAAAAAGGAAAACGTTGCCGGATTGGTTGTCGATCTTCGTCGGAACGGCGGCGGTTCGCTGGAAGAAGCCATCTCGCTGACTGGTTTATTTTTGAAATCGGGACCGATCGTGCAAACGAAAGGGTCCAACGGAAACATTGTTATCTCGAGTGATCCGGATCCGGGCATCTCCTATTCCGGTCCGCTGATTGTTTTGACCAGCCGGCAAAGCGCGTCGGCCAGTGAAATCTTCGCCGCCGCACTCCAGGATTACGGACGCGCGGTCATCGTGGGTGACAAAAATACCTTCGGCAAAGGAACGGTGCAGACAATTTTGCCGATTGGCCGATTCACTTCGTTGCTTGGTAGTCGCTCGGATGACGACGGCGAGCTGAAGTTAACGATTCAGAAATTTTATCGTGTGGCCGGTGGTTCCACTCAGCTTCACGGAGTGGCTTCGGATATTGTGTTGCCGACGCTGACTGATCTGCCCGAGTTCGGTGAAGGCGCGCTGAAAAATTGTCTGCCCTACGACGAGGTGCCGAAGGCGCGCTTCACCAAATGGTCCGATGGTCATCCATTATTTGTCGAGGAACTGAAGCGTCGGTCGTCCGAACGCGCCCAGCACGATTCTGAATTTCATTATGTGATGGAGGACATGGAGCGGCTCCGCCATAAGCTGGATGAGAACCGCATCACCCTGAACGAAGATGCCCGCCGGAAAGAGATTCAAGACGACAAGCTCCGAAAAGACGTGCGCTCGAAAGAGCGTCTCGCTCGCCATGAAGAAGAACCGAATATCTATCGGCTAACACTGGACACCGTCGATAAACCCAATCTGCAGTTGATCATGTATCCGGGAAAACTGGCCGAAGCCAAAGCCAAAGCCGGCGCGACAAAAGTTTCACCCGAAGCAGCGCCGGATGATGACACCGACACGATCGGCGCCGCCGACGACACCAAGGAGCCGGTGATCGATCCCGAGCGCGACGAGACCCTCAATATTCTTGCCGACCTTGTTGATCTTTCCCGCGGACCGAAGACTGCCAGCACCAACGTCAAGAAATCGGCCGAGCAGCGGCCGTAAGATTTCTTTTGTGGTGGCAGCCGTCCTCGGCTGCTCTGCGTAGATTTTGCAGGTGAGACGCCTACCTCCACAGCCTCAGGGATAAACGGGACGCGACGGATATGTGCGCTCGAATTGCGGGCCGATCGGCCGCCTGAACCAAGGCAATGTTCCGGGCTGCGGTTGGGGACCGTAGCGATAAAATTGATTCGTCCGCGCTGTGCGGCCAAACACGCGCACCGGAGTACCGACTTCCACTGCATTGAAGAATGCAACCGCTAACTGTTCCGGCATTCGCACGCAACCGTGCGACGCCGGATAGCCAGGCAAATAACCCG
>WNGQ01003093.1_pt1 | contig 31870 bp, 31 predicted proteins | sample 5407661 | NCBI WGS metagenome assembly WNGQ01 (sample SAMN13153382, study PRJNA577476) | soil metagenome | isolation source: 60 cm soil or saprolite under Garry oak tree replicate 2 | place: USA:California | collected 2016-06-15 | reverse complement strand
AGCAGCGCCAGGCTGTGCTGGGCCCCGGCGGCGACCGCCACGGTGAGGTTGTTGAGGCCGGAGGCGAGGTCGGGGACGAGGCGGTCGGTGGTGGTGCCGTCGCCGAGCTGCCCGAAGGCGTTCTGGCCCCAGGCGAGCGCTCCTTGAGGGGTGGCCGCCGACGCCGGGAGAGCCCCGAGGGCTCCCGCGGCGGCGACCGCCAAGGCGAGGGCGGCGAGCAAGGCGACCAGGGTGGCGGCCAGGCGCGGCCGCCCTCGCCCGGGACGCCCAGCCTCGGGCCGGTGCGGAGTTGCGTACTGGTTCATACGGCGGTGGTCCTTTCTCAGGTCGACAGGAACAGGCACGCTTGCAGCCGAGCGTTGACTGGTGCGATGTGGAGGGCGCGGTTCAGGCCGAACACCGCATCCACCTGCCCATACCGGGCGCGGCGGTGCGCACCGCTGCACACCGCCGCGCTGGAGCTCACACCGTCAGCAGCGCCCCGGCTGCTTGCGGTCGCGAAGGCTCGCCGTGAGCACGCAGAGCCTGACATCCTCCGCTGAAATGGCACTAAAGCGACGCTGAAATCCAGGACAGGACCCGAGAGCGCGATCGTCAGGCCGGTGCTTCGGCGCTGATCCGCACCTCGCGTTCCGCACGCGGGTGTAGCTCAGACGGCGGCGGGGTCGTGTTCTCGGAGGCCCGGTCCTGGGCGAGTAGTGATCTCACCGGGAGTGAGCGCCTGGCCGCAAGAGGTGCAGGTGAGTTGCTCGACGACCGCGCCGCCGCAGTCGCGGTGCTCGGCGAGGCGGGGCGGGCCGGCGCGGCCGGCGAGGTGGCGGTCGCCCCAGTGCATCAGGCCGAGGATGACCACCAGCAACTCGCTGCCCTTGGGGGTGGGGTGGTACTCGAAGCGTGGCGGGTGGTCCTGGTAGGGCTTGCGTTCGACGAGGCCGTGGGCGACCAGGCGGTCGAGGCGGTCGCTGAGGACGTTGCGGGCGACGCCCAGGCTCTGGACGAACTCCTCGAAGCGGCGGGTGCCGCGCAGGACGTCCCGGAGGACGAGCAGGGTCCAGCGTTCGCCCACGACCTCGAGGGTGCGGGCGATGGAGCAGATCTGAGTGTCGTAGGTTCGGTTGAGCACGGGAATCATCGTATCCCGGTCGGTTTCGTGACGCTACCTACAGGCGACCCGCGGGCGCGGGCGGGACCTCGACGCCTGCCGTGGCGGCGTAGAGGGCGAACTTGAACGGACTGAGCTGCTGGTAGCGCTCCAGGAGCCGGGACAGGACCCGGCGCCGCAGGTCCCGCAGGCCCTCGTCGTCGGGGTGGCGCAACCGGCCGTAGTCGACCAGGCGCAGCGCCAGCGGCACGTCGCCGCGGTCCAGCAGGTCGCCGCCCGCGCGGGTGAAGGCACCGGCGGTCGACCCTCCAAGCAGGTCCAGGGCGGCGGCCCACTCGGTCGCGGTAAAGACCTCGATCCCCTCCCCGTCGGCCTTCCAGTAGCCGGTGCGCTGGTGGTGGACCCGCTGGATGAGGTTGTCGCGCATCACCAAGTAGGGCAGCACCGCGTCAGGGTGGTCGCGGAGGCTGGCCGGCAGGTGGTTGCGTGCCAGGATGCCAGCCAGCGGGACACCCTCCCGGATGGCCGCCAGGGTCTGCTGGTACAGCTCCGTGAGGGCTACCCGCAGGGACGGGAAGATCTCGATGGTGAACAATTCGGTGAGCGGTGTGTGGCCGTGGATGACCAGACGTGGCCCCAGGCCCTCCACCAGGGTCATGGCGTCGAACAGGCCCTCGGCGGACCCCTCCGGCAGGAACGGCGCGCCGAGCTGCGGCATGAGCATGTCGCCGACGATGGCGACGCCCCGGTCGGGGAGGTGGACGACGAGCCCGTCGCTGGTCTCCCCTCCATCAATCGGGTAGAGCGCCAGCTCCACGCCGCCGACGGCCAGCTTCTCCGGTGCGCCCACCAGCCGGTCGGGGACGACGTCAACCCAGCGGCCCGCTCCGGAAGTGTCGCCCAGCCGGAAGAGGATCGCCGGGGCGGCGTGCTGGAGGCGAAGCTCGTCGGCGAAGTTCACCTGGGCGATCACCTCGACGCCGGGGTTGGCGGCGCGGACCTCGTCGAGGCCGCCGACGTGGTCGGTATGGGCGTGGGTGAGAATGACGTGGGTGATCGGCGCCATCTGCCGCTGGCCGTCCGCAACGCGGCGAGGGCCGCGCGCAGGTGCGCCCGGCTGGTGGTGGTGTCGACCAGCACGACCCCCGCGCCGGTGTCGATGGCGACGACGTCGGCGAAGTCAAACCCCTGCGCGACGAACACCCCGGGAGCGCGCTCGACGACCCGGGGCGGGCCGAGGTGGAAGCCGTCGTCGCGGGTCACCCACCAGTCGGTGGTGAGCGCCGGGCCGTCGGGGCCGGCGGCGGCCGGCCCGGCCTGACGGCGGGCCGCCTCGGCGTCATCGCTGCGGCCCAGCGTCGCGTAGGCCGCAGCCAGGGCCGGGTAGACCACACGGCGCAGCCCGGCGGGGAAGCCGGCTTGCTCCGGGATGGCGAGCACCAGCTCCAGGTCAGCAACAGCCGTCTCGGCCTTGCCGAGAGAGGCGGGGAGCTTGGCCAGGACCAGCCCCCGGAAGTAGTTGGCCAGGCCGGGCGCCTGGCTGGCTGCCCGGTCGAGCAGGCGCAGCGCGCGGCCGAGGTCATGGCCGGCGCGGACCTGGAAGAACCCGGCCAGCGCGGCGTACAGCGGCTGGTCCGGGGCGGCCTCGGCGAGTTCGGTGAACACGGCGCTGCCCTGCTCGTCCTGCCTGGCCGCGAGCAGCTGGCCCGCCAGGGCCATTACCGTCAGGGAATTCGGGTTCGGCCACCGCAGCGCCTCGCGGAGCGCCTCAAGCTGAAGGTTGCGGCTGAGCGGCTGGCGCGTCTGGGTCTCGGTCTCGGTCATGGTCGCGTCCTCCAGCTCCAAGGTGAGTTGCTTGACGAAACTCTATGTAGCCTGCAAGGTTTCGTCAAGCAACTCGTTCGAGGGCGTCGCGCGCTGTGGAAGGGACCGAGCCGGCCGCGGGGTTGATCTCCTCTCCCGGATTGATGCGTGCCAGACTCTTGAGCGCAGGCACACGCTCCCCCTTGGAGGGCCGATGTCGACCCGTGTCCGCCCGAAGTCCAAGGCTCCCACCGCGCCGGTCGGGTCGGCGGGACGGCCGGTGCTGCTGGCCACCATGGACGTCCCGTTCGAGCGGCAGGCCTGGGTGGTGGCGGTGGACGCCGCGGTGGAGTCGGGGCAACCGCTGATCGTGGCGAACATGGTGGTGCTCCCGCCGCTGCCGCTGTCGGTGATGATGGGCTACGACCAGCTCGACTACACCCCTGAGCTGGCCAAGGCCCTGCGCGAGCCGGCGGAGCTGGCACAGTCGCTGGGCCTGCGGGTCGAACGCCTCCGGGTCAGGAGCCTCCACCCGATCCAGGCCCTGGTGGAGCTGGTGCGCGAGCTCAGGCCCGGCTTGCTGGTGTTCGGGCCCGACCGGACCAAGCTCCCCCGCCGCACCTACCGCCGGGCGGCCCGGACCCTTCGCCAGCGGATCGACTGCCTGATCTGGCTGGCACCCGAAGCCGAGTCACCGGGCGAGCCGCCAGCCCAGTCACCAGGATCCTCAGATTGAGGCGGCGGCATGGAAGCCCTGGATTACGCGAGGGGGTTGGTCCACCGCAGGCCGGAGAAACGGCCGAAGTGGGTGTCGTTCCAAGCACCCATCGTGGTCGACCCGCAGATCTGCGGCGGCAAGCCGTGCATCCGCGGCACCAGGATCATGGTGAAGAACATCCTGGGCATGCTGGCGGGCGGATACGCGATGGACCACATCCTTCAGTCCTACCCGGAACTCACCCGCGACGACGTCGTCGCCCTTGGCGCCTAGTGAGCTCAACGAGCCTGCCAGCAGCGACAAGCCTGATGATCACCTCGACCAGCCATTCGCGGTCCTGCTCAGTTCGCGCTCGGCCGGCTCTTCGAGGAATTCACCGAAGCCGAGCTGCGCGGCGCGCTGGCCATCGTGGACCGTACCCATATCCGTTTGCGGCGTCGCCAACCCTGATCAGCCGTCTGCTTCAGATGTCCCCCGCGGGTGAGCCTGGGTAGCGGTGGAGGGCGGAGGCGCCGCGGAAGGTGGCGAAGACGACGCAGCCTTCGGGGTATTCGAAGGGGCCGTGGGGGATTTCGGGGGGGCCGTAGCAGGAGTCGCCGGGGTGGAGGGGGTCGCCGTTGGCGATTTGGAGGCCTTCGAGGACGACGACGGAGTGTTCGGAGGCGTGGGCGTGCTCGGGTTCGGTGTAGCCGGGGGGGAACTTGATGAGCATGTCGGTGTGGCCGGTCTCGGGGTCGTGGTAGTAGACCTTGACCTGGACGCCGTGGCCGAGGGCGAGGACCTCGCTGTCGTCCTGCCACTGCAGGTCCCAGCGGTGAGCGGTGTGGAACTCCTGGCCCATGGGTTCTCCTTGGTGATCAGCCGATGTCGAGGGCGACCTTGAGCTGGGACGGCTTGCGGCAGGCGGCGAAAGCGCTGGGCGCCTCCGCAAGCGGGAAGGTGGCGGTGAGCAGCGGCTCCAGCTGGAGCGCGCCAGCGGCGCAGAGCTGGATGGCGCGGTCGTAGTCGCGGGGACGGGCGGCGCGTGGGTTCAGCAGGGTCAGCTCCTTGTAGTAGAGCTGGTAGGTGGGCAGGCGCTCGGCGATGGTGGTGGTGCCGAAGACCAGGATGGTGGCGCCGGAGCCGGCCAGCTCGATCGACTGGGCCAGGGTGTCGGCGGTGCCGGCGGCCTCGACCACCAGGTCGGCGCCGCGCCCGCCGGTGACCTCGGCGACCACGGCGGGCGCCTCGTCCGGCGGGGCGACCGCGCTGGCGCCGAGCTTGGCGGCCAGCTCGCGCTTGGCGGCGGAGCGGGTGACGCCGATGACCGTGGTGATGCCGCGCGCTCGCAGCAGCTGCAGGTGGAGCTGGCCGGCGACGCCGAGGCCGATCACCACGGCGCTTTGGCCGGGGAAGACGTCCAGCATGGTCTGGGCGTGCACGCAGGTCGACAGCACTTGCAGCAGCGCGGCGGCGTCGTCGCCGATGGTCGCCGGGAGCGGGTGGAGCTGCAGTTCGTCGACGGCGACCAGCTCGGCGAAGCCGCCGTCCAGGTCGCGGCCCATGAGGCCGCCCTGGCGGCAGAGGTAGCCGCGGTCGCGCAGGCACAGCTCGCAGTGGCCGCAGGAGATCCCTGGGTCGACCAGCACCCGGGTGCCCTCACCGACCAGGCCCCGGGAGCCGGCGGCGACCACGTCGCCGACCATCTCGTGGCCGATGATCAGCGGCACCTGGACCGGGATCGCGCCGCTGGCGATCTTGAGGTCGGTCCCGCACAGCCCGGCGCGCCGCACCCGCAGCAGGGCGCGCCCACCCGGGTCGGGCTCGGGCACCTCCTGGACGCTGATCGCGTTGATGTCCTTGAGCAGCACTGCTCTCATGTCACGGCAACTCCCGCCCCACCCCTCAGCCTCACCATATTTTGCAATATGTAAGACGGCTCGCCGGTCGTCAAGCGGCGGGGACGGCGACCAGCCCGGCGGCCTCGATGCCGTGGAGGGCGCACAGTTCGTCGTTGTCGGAGTTGTCGCCGGTCACGCCGACCGCGCCGAGCAGCTCGCCCTCGGCCGTGCGGACCAGGACCCCGCCAGGCGCAGGCAGCATGCGGCCGCCGGAGACGTCGAAGAGCGCGCCGAAGAAGGTGGGATGTTCGGCCGCGCGGCGCGCCACCTCGCGCGACCCGAAGCCCATGCCGAGGGACCCCCACGCTTTGCCGATGGCGATCTGCGGCCGCATGATCCCCGAGCCGTCCTCACGCTTGAGGCAGAGCAGGTGGCCGCCAGGGTCGAGCACCACGATGGTGAGGGGCTCAAAGCCCAGCTCGCGGCCTCTCGCGAGGCCCGCGTCGACGATGGTGGCGGCCTGCGCCAGGGTGAGCGTCGCCATGGGTATCGATCACTCCTTGTTCGTGTTCGCCGAGTCAATGGGTGGGATGGGTCGCTGGTTATTCGTCGAGGAGGGCGACCGCGCGAGTCGGGCCGCCGTGGCCGCCGCGGATACGCAGGGGGAACCCGGCGAAGGTGAAGCGGCGGCCGCTCACCTGGTCGAGGTTGGCCAGGTTCTCGTAGTGGGTGATGTGCTGGGCGCGGCACATCATGTGGCATGGGTAGGTGCGGCTGGTGGGGTTGTCCGGGGTGGGCGAGTCCACGCCGAAGGTCTTGACGCCCCGGTCGACCAGCCACTGCGACCCGGCCTCGCCGAGCCCGGGGAAGGTGGACAGGTACTCCCTGGTCCCGTGGTAGCGGTTCCAGGTAGCGGTGTAGAGCAGCAGGATATCGCCACGGCGCAGCTCCAGCCCGGAGATCTCCAGGGCGGCCTCCAGCTGGGCGGGCCCGATGTCGGTGCGCGGCCGGCAGGCAGAGACGTCCAGGCAGATCGCGTCGCCGAAGAACAGCTCCAACGGCATCTGGTCGATGCTCGCCGCCGACGGGTCGGGGTCAAGGTGGCTGAAGGAGTCGACGTGGGTGGGGCCGTTGTCGTTGACCAGCAGGCCGGTGGTCTGGAACGAGAAGCCGCCCTCGAAGCGCTCGCGGGTCTCCTCGTGCGAGGAATGGTCGAACACCACCGTCTTCAGGTGCCCCGGGTAGACGTACATCCCGGTGTAGATCTCCTGCGACAGGTCGATCAGCTTTGGCATCGCCTGCTCCCTCGGTGACGGGGCCCCGATCCGATCCGATCCGATCGGATTGCCTGGGGATTCTCCCATCCCACAAAAATTCTCCAAAATGCATTGTGCATGGTCGTCTGAGGAAGGCCTGTGGAGGAGGGGAGCCGCGATGACCAACCAGCTGCTGATCGAGGTGGACGCGCCCATCGAGATGGATGACGGCGTGGTACTGCGAGCCGACGTGTTCCGCCCGCTGGGAGGGGGCCGCTACCCGGTGCTGCTGAGCTACGGCCCCTATGCCAAGGGCCTCGCCTTCCAGGACGGCTACCCCGAGCAGTGGGAGATCATGTGCCGCGAGCACCCGGACGTGCCCGCAGGCTCCACCAACCAGTACCAGAACTGGGAGACTGTGGACCCGGAGAAGTGGGTGCCCGAGGGGTACGCCTGCGTGCGGGTGGACTCGCGTGGCGCGGGCCGCTCCCCCGGCTGGCTGGACCCCTTCTCGCCGCGCGAGACCCGCGACCTGTACCAGTGCGTCGAATGGGCTGGGACCCGGGCGTGGAGCAACGGCAAGGTCGGCCTGGCCGGCATCTCCTATTACGCCATCAACCAGTGGCACGTCGCCGCGCTGCAGCCGCCGCATCTGGCCGCCATCTGCCCCTGGGAGGGCGCGGCCGACTGGTACCGCGACATGACCCACCACGGCGGCATCCTCTGCAGCTTCTGGGCGAACTGGTACCGCCAACAGGTCCTCGGCGTGCAGCACGGCGTGGGCGACAAGGGCCCGGTCAGCCGCACCACCGGCGACCCGGTGGCCGGGCCGGCCACCCTCGGCCCGGAGGAGCTGGCACGGACCCGCACCGACCTGGAGGCCGACGCCCTCGCCCATCCCCTTGACGGCGAGTATCACCGGGAACGCTCCCCCGACTGGTCCAAGGTCACCGTCCCGCTGCTGTCGGCGGCCAACTGGGGCGGGCAGGGCCTGCACCTGCGCGGCAACGTCGAGGGGTGGGTCCAGGCAGCCTCCACCCACAAATGGTTGGAGATCCACGGCCTGGAACACTGGACGCACTTCTACACTGACTACGGCCGCAGCCTCCAGCAACGCTTCTTCGACCACTTCCTGAAGGGCGAGGCCAACGGCTGGGACCAGCAGCCGCCGGTGCTGCTGCAGATCCGCCACGCCGACGGCACCTTCACCGAGCGGGCGGAGCGCGACTGGCCGCTGGCACGAACCCGCTGGACGCGCCTCCACCTGGACCTGGCCACCCTCGGCCTGCGCGAGCAGTCGATGGACGTGGCGGCGATAGCCGCCTTCGCGGCGCTCGGCGACGGCCTCACCGTCACCACCGAGCCACTCCCACAGACGACCGAGATCACCGGGCCGGTGGCGGCCAAGCTGTTCGTGTCCTCCTCCACCAGCGACGCCGACCTCTTCCTGGTGCTGCGGGTGTTCGCCCCGCCGGCCGAGCGTGCAGGCGAACGAAGGAATGCTGTCCACGGGAGGCCGGCGGAGGACGGCGACGACGAGGAGGTGACCTTCCAGGGCGCGATCGACCCCCACACCCCCGTCGCACAGGGCTGGCTGCGGGCGTCGCACCGCAAGCTCGACCCGGCCCGCAGCCTCCCGCCCACGACGAGCAGCGGCCGCTCACCCCCGGGGAGATCTACGAGCTGGACGTCGAGCTCTGGCCGACCTGCGTGGTGGTCCCGGCCGGCTACCGCATCGCCCTGACCGTGCGCGGCCGCGACTACGAGTACCAGTCCCCGGGTGGAGGCGGCGGCGCAGCCCCCGCCCGGCTCGGAACCTTCGCCAACGAGCTGCGCGGCTGCGGCCCCTTTCTCCACGACGACCCACGCGACCGCCCCACCGAGACCTTCGGCGGCACCACCACCCTCCACGCCAGCCCCGAACGCCCCGCCTACCTGCTACTCCCGATCGTTCCGTGAACTCAACCGCCGATGAGTTCGCCTGAGCCGATAGACAGCCATTCGCCCTCCTGCAACTCCTGATCATCCCCAAATAGCCGGGATGGGTTGACATCGCTGTTGGCGCTGCCTAGCGTGTCCGCTAAGCGCTTCGACTATGCGCTTCGACTACACGCTTCGATTGCTTCGCGCTGTCCACATCGCAGTCGTGACCGCAGTCGCTGGAGGCGGATGTGCCCTCGATGTCCGACGTCGCACGCAGGGCGAACGTGGCTCTGAGCACGGTGTCGTATGCGCTGAACGGCACGCGGCCGGTGTCCAGGGAGACGCGCGAGCGGATCGAGCGCGCCATGGAGGAGCTCGGGTACCGGCCCAACGCGCTGGCACGCGGGCTGGCCAGCAAGCGCAGCCGCAACCTGGGGCTGATCTTCCCCGCGCCCGAGCGCGGCCTTGGGATCACCGAGATGGAGTTCGTCACCAGCGCCGCCGAGACGGCCAGTGAGAACGGCTACCACCTGGTGCTGTGGTCCACCGAGGTGGGCGACACCGAGATGCTCGCGCGCCTGACCCAGCAGGGGCTGGTGGACGGCGTGATCGTCATGGAGGTGCACCTGCACGACAAGCGCATCGACATGCTGCGCGACACCGGCATGCCGTTCTGCATGATCGGGCGGACCGCCGATCCCTCGACCGACAGCTACGCCGACATCGACTTCGAGCAGACCACCCGGGAGGCAGTCCAGCACCTGGCCGAACTCGGGCACACCACCATTGCCTTCGTCAACCACTCCCAGGCCTCCTTCAACGCCGGCTACGGGCCGTCGCTGCGCGCCGCCGAGGGCTTCGCCCAAGCCGCCGGTGCGGCCGGCGTCCACCACCTCGCCCGCTGCTGCGAGGACTCCCCCGCCGCCGGGCAGCAGGCGTTCCACCAGCTGGTAGCCACGGCGCCGGCACTCAGCGCGCTGATCGTGATGAACGAGCGCGCCAGCGCCGGGGTGCTCGCCGCCATCGGGCAGCGCGGCGGGCGGGTGCCGGACGACTACTCGGTGCTGTCGATCGTCTCCTCGACCCGGGTGGCGGAGATGACCTTCCCGCCGCTCACCACCTTCACCCCCCCAAGCGCCGCGCTGGGCCGGCTCGGCGTGCAGACCCTCATCGAACGGCTCGAAGGGCGGCAGGGCCCGCTGGTGCAGGAACTGCTGCCGTGCACCCTCGCGATCCACGGCAGCACCGGTCCCCGGACCGCTCACCGATCGAACTGAGCAACCACGCCGCAGGACACCTCCACAGATGGGAGGACCCATGTTCAGGTCGAAGCGAACCGCCACGTTGGTGACCCTGGTCGCCGCGCTCACCCTGGTGCTGGTGCTGGCCGCCTGCGGCGGCGGCAAGGGCAAGTCGAGCGCCAGCGCCGCCCCGAAGGTCCTCAAGCTGTGGCACTACGAGGGCGCCGACAGCGCCATGGGCAAGGCCTGGACCGAGGCCATCAAGCAGTTCAAGGCGAGCCACCCCGGCGTCACCGTGGCCTTCGAGGCGAAGCAATTCGAGCAGATCCGCCAGAACGCCAACCTGATCCTCAACTCGGGCGACGCGCCCGACGTCATGGAATACAACAAGGGCAACGCCAGCGCCGGACTGCTGGCCAAGGAGGGCCTGCTCACCGACCTGACCAGCGAGGTGCAGAAACGCGGCTGGGACAAGCTGATCGGCCCGAGCCTGCAGACCACGGCGAAATACGATGCCCAGGGGATCATGGGCGGCGACAAGTGGTTCGGCGTCCCGAACTACGGCGAGTACGTCATGGTCTATTACAACCAGAACATGTTCGCCAAGTACGGCGTCCAGGTCCCGACCACCCTCGCCGGCTTCGAGGCGGCGATGGACAAGTTCGCCAAGGCCGGCGTGACGCCGCTGTCGGTCGGCGGCGCCGAGTACCCGGCGCAGCAGATCCTCTACGAGCTGGCGCTGTCGCAGGGGTCGCGTCCGTTCGTTGACAACTTCGAGCTGTACAAGCAGCACGTCGACTTCCACGGCCCGGAGTTCACCTTCGCCGCCAACACCTTCGCCGACTGGGTGAAGAAGGGCTACATCGCCAAGAACTCGGCCGGGATCAAGGCCGAGGCCATGGGCGTCTCCTGGGAGCAGGGCAAGTTCCCGATGCTCATCTCCGGGAGCTGGTGGTACGGCCGCTTCGTGAGCGAGGTCAAGAAGTTCAAGTGGAGCACCTTCCTGTTCCCCGGCAACACCCTGGACCCCGGCTCCAGCGGCAACATCTGGGTGGTCCCGGCCAAGGCCAAGGCCAAGAGCCTCGCCTACGACTTCATCGACATCACCATGCACAAGGACATCCAGAACCTGCTCGGCAACTCCGGCGGCATCCCGGTGTCGGCCGACCCCGCCACCATCACCGACCCGGTGAACAAGACGCTCATCAACAACTTCGACCAGCTCCTCCAAAACGACGGGCTCGCCTTCTACCCGGACTGGCCGGCGCCCGGCTACTACGATGTGCTGGTCGCGGGCGTCCAGGAGCTGATCAACGGGACCAAGAGCCCGAGCCAGGTGCTGGACGAGATCGCCAAGCCCTACAACGACAACCTGGCCGACCTAGGCAAGTGAATCGCCGGCGCGGCGGCTACGCGCTCTACCTGCTGCCGGGGCTGCTGCTGTCGACGGCCGTGGTCGCGGTGCCGCTGGCCGCCACCGTCGGCTTGAGCTTCACCAGGTGGCCGGGTGTGGGGACGCCGCAGTGGATCGGCCTGGCGAACTACACCCGGCTGCTGCACGACGCCAACTTCTGGGCGTCCTTCAAGCACATCGCCCTGCTGATCATCGCCATGGTGGTCGTCCCGACACTGATCGGGCTGGTGCTGGCCGCCGCGCTGTTCGACTACGTCGCGCGGAAGTTCAGCGCGCGCACGGCGAGCCTGTTCCGCTCCGGCCTGTACCTGCCGCAGATCCTGCCGATCGCCGTCACCGGCATCGTCTGGGGCTGGATCCTGGACCCGAGCTACGGTGCGCTCAATTCCATCCTGAAGGGCGTGGGGCTGGGGTCGCTGGCCCGCAACTGGCTCGGCGATCCCCGCTATGCTCTGCTCAGCGTCATGGCGATCATGATCTGGGTGCAGATCGGCTATCCCGTGGTGATGTTCATGGCGGGCCTGCAGCGCGTCGACCCGGAGCTGTACGAGGCGGCGGAGCTGGACGGCGCGGGCTGGTGGCAGCGCTTCACGCGCATCGCCGTGCACCTCATCCGGCCGGAGATCTACGTGGTGCTGGTGACCACCACCATCGCGGCGCTGAAGGTCTTCGGCCAGATCTTCGTGCTCACCCGGGGCGGCCCCGGCAACGCCACGCTGGTGCCGTCCTACTTCGCCTACAAGAACTTCTTCGAGAAGGCCAACGTTGGCTACGGCTCGGCGATCTCGACGGTGCTGGCCGCCATCATCGTGGTGCTGACGTTCCTGTTCCTGCGCGTCCAGACCCGCAGCGAGCGTGCCGAGGCCGGGCGCGCTGGGGGGCTGTGAGCCGGCATGGCGGTGGTCGCGGCCCGCACCCGCAGGACCGTTCCCGCTGCGCGGCACCGCAGGCGCGACCCGGTGCGGCACCTGGTCCTGGCCGGGTTGCTCGTGCTGGTGCTGCTGATGGTCGCCCCACTGCTGGTGGTCGCCCTCAACGCGGTGAAGAGCCCGGCCGAGTACGCCGCCAACGGCCCGCTGGCGCTGCCCCGGCACCTCTACCTGTCCGGCATCGTGGACTTCTGGAACCGCGTGAACTTCGGCCGCGTGCTGCTCAACAGCCTGGTCATCAGCGGCGCGGTGGCGCTGCTCGGGGTGCTTGTGGCGGTGCTCAACGCCTACGCGCTCGGCATCGGCAAGGTACCGGGACGGATCCTGTTCCTGATCTTCTTCCTGCTTGCCAACCTGCTGCCGCAGGAGACGCTGGTGTACCCGCTCTTCTACCTGGCGAAGCTGGTGCACCTCTACAACACCCAGCTGGCCGTGATCATCATCTTCACGGTCATTCAAGGCGCGTTCGGGACCTACCTGCTGGCGTCGGTGTTCGACGGTTTCCCGCAGGCCTTGCTGGACGCCGCCGCGGTGGATGGAGCGGGCAGGTGGCGGACGCTGTGGCGGGTGGTTGTCCCGGTGAGCCGCCCCTCGCTGGCGGTGCTGCTCACCTTCTTCTTCATCTGGACTTGGAACGAGTTCTTCCTGCCGCTCATCTTTCTGATCTCCAACGACAAGCAGACCGTGCCGGTCGCGCTCAGCGTGCTGCAGGGCGACAAGCTCATGGACGTCACCACCACCAGCTCCTCGGCACTGATCGGTATCCTGCCGGCGGTGCTGTTCTTCCTGCTGTTCCAGCGCACCCTCACCCGCGGAATCCTGGCCGGCTCGGTCAAGTAGGCATGTAGAGCAAGGGACGCGATGAAGTTCAGCGACGGCTACTGGCGGATGCGCGACGGCGTCCAGGCCCTGCATCCGGTGCAGGTGCACGAGGTGGTGAGCGGCCCGGCGTCGCTCACCCTCTATGCGACCACTGGGACGGTCAGCAACCGCGGCGACACCATCAACCTGCCGCTGCTCACGATCGGTTGCACCGCGCCGGCAGCGGACGTGATCGCGGTGCAGCTCAGCCATCACCTCGGCGAGCGGCCCAAGCACCCCAACTTCCAGCTGGAGACAGACCCGGCGGCGGCGAGCACCGTGCGCGTCAGCGCCGGCGACACTGCAGCGAGCCTGACCTCGGGCGCGCTCACCGCTCGCTTCCGGCGCGGCGAGGGCGAGGGATGGCGGCTGGAGTTCCTGGCCGGCGGGCGGGTGCTGACGGCGAGCGGCCCCACCGGCATGGGCGCGATCGACACCGGTGACGGCCGCCACTACGTCCGCGAGCAACTCGGCCTGGGCGTCGCCGAGCACGTCTACGGGCTCGGCGAGCGCTTCGGGCCGCTGGTCAAGAACGGCCAGGTGGTGGACATCTGGAACGCCGACGGCGGCACCAGCAGCGAACTGGCCTACAAGAACGTCCCCTTCTACCTCACCGACGCCGGCTACGGCGTGCTGGTCAACCACCCCGGCCTGGTGTCGTTCGAGGTCGGCTCCGAGGACGTCTCCCAGGTGCAGTTCAGCGTGGAGGGCCAGTCCCTGGAGTATCTGGTCATCTACGGGCCCTCACCCAAGGAGATCCTGCGCAAGTACACCGCCTTGACGGGCCGGCCGGCGCTGCCGCCGGCATGGTCGTTCGGGCTGTGGCTCACCACCTCGTTCACCACCTCCTACGACGAGGAGACGGTGACCAGCTTCGTCGACGGGATGGCAGCACGGGACCTGCCGCTGAGCGTGTTCCACTTTGATTCGTTCTGGATGCGCGAGTTCAACTGGTGCGACTTCGAGTGGGACCCGCGCACCTTCCCGGACCCGCCGGGGATGCTGAAGCGGCTCAAGGAGCGGGGGCTGCGCACCTGCGTGTGGATCAACCCCTACATCGCGCAGAAGTCCCCGCTGTTCGCCGAAGGGATGGCCGGCGGCTACCTGGTCAGCAAACCCAACGGCGACGTGTGGCAGTGGGACCGCTGGCAGGCCGGCATGGCCCTGGTCGACTTCACCAACCCGGCCGCGCGCGCCTGGTATGGCGGCAAGCTGCGCGCCCTGCTGGAGATGGGCGTGGACTGCTTCAAGTCGGACTTCGGCGAGCGGGTCCCGACCGAGGTGGCCTGGTTCGACGGCAGCGACCCTGAACGGATGCACAACTTCTACACCTACCTGTACAACCAGACCGTCTTCGAGGTGCTGCGCGAGCAGCGCGGCGAGCGTGAGGCAGTGGTGTTTGCCCGCTCGGCCACGGTGGGCTGCCAGCGCTTCCCGGTGCACTGGGGCGGCGACAGCGCCTCGACCTTCGAGTCGATGGCCGAGAGCCTGCGCGGCGGCCTGTCGCTGGCGCTGTCCGGGTTCGGGTTCTGGAGCCACGACATCGGCGGCTTCGAGGGCACCCCGGACCCGGCCGTGTTCAAGCGCTGGATCCCCTTCGGGCTGCTGTCGTCGCACAGCCGCCTGCACGGCAACCAGTCCTACCGGGTGCCGTGGCTGTTCGACGAGGAGGCGGTGGCGGTGCTGCGCCGCTTCACCAAGCTCAAGAACCGCCTCATGCCCTACCTGTACGGCGCGGCGCTGGCCGCCCACCGGGACGGGATCCCGGTGCTGCGGCCGATGGTGGCCGAGTTCCCCAACGACCCGGCCTGCACCTACCTCGACCGCCAGTACCTGCTCGGCGACAGTCTGCTGGTCGCCCCGGTGTTCTCCGCCGAGGGCGACACCTCCTACTACCTGCCGGCGGGGCGCTGGACCCGCCTGCTGGACGGCAACCGCGACGGCGGGACCGTCAGCGGCGGGCGCTGGGTCCGGGAGCGCCACGGCTTCGACAGCGTCCCGCTGCTGGCCGACGGCCACGGGCGAGGTGGGGGCGACCTTCACGGTAACGCGCGCGGGGCGGACCATCACCGCCGAGCGGGCCGGACCTGCCGTGCCGTGGCGGGTGCAACTGGCCGGGGAGGTGATTGACATCGCCGCCACGGAGGAGCGCCGCACCCTCTCCCTGGATGAGGACGAGCAGTAGTCGCGTCAGACGGCGCGGAGGCCGTCGAGGACGCGCTGGAGGAGGGCGAGGTCGGGGCGGCGGCTGTCGGTCTCGGGGCGGTGGACCTCGACCAGGCCTTCGGTGAACATGTCGCTGACGAGGACACGGACGACGCCGAGGGGGATCTGCAGGTGGGCGGAGACCTCGGCGATGGAGCGGACCTCGCGGCACAGCAGCGCGATGCGGCGGCGCTCGTAGCTCAGGGAACCGCCGCGCAGGGCGGCCTGGTCAGTGAAGACCAGAGCCTCCAGCTCCAGGTCGGCGCGGTAGGGCTCGGTGCGCCCGCCGGTGATGGCGTAGGGCCGGACCACCCGGGCGGCGCCACGGCTCCAGTCGTCGTCAGGCATCCCGGCCCCGGTGTCCGTCGGCGGGCACCAGGCTCGGCGGCGCCGCCGGGACTACCGCATCACGGACGGCGGGACCGGGGGCGTCGAGGCGGATGAGGATGGCCTGCGGCAGCAGCACCAGCGCGCAGACGCCGCCGAAGAACGACCGCTCCAGCCGCACCTTGATGTTGTAGCGGGCGGCGAGGCGGCCGACGACGAACAGGCCCATGCGGCGCGACAGTGACAGGCCGACGAGCGGGTTGTCCTGCAGCCGCTGGTTGAGTTCCCCCAGCTCGTCGCCGGGGATGCCGATGCCGGCGTCCTCGATCTGCAGCACGTAGCCGGCGGCGGCATGCTGGCCGGTCACTGTCACCCGGGTGTGCGGCGGCGAGAAGGCGGTGGCGTTCTCCAGCAGCTCGGCGAGCAGGTGGATGACGTCGCTGGCCGCAGGGCCGACGACCCCGATGCCGTCCAGAGGCTGCACCGCCACCCTGGCGTAGTCCTCGACCTCGGCGCCGGCGCCGCGGACCACCTCGCTCAGGGGGATCGGCTCGTTCCAGCGGCGCGGCGGCTCGGCGCCGGACAGCACGATCAGGTTCTCGGCGTTGCGTCGCATCCGGGTCGCCAGGTGGTCGAGGCGGAACAGGTTGTCGAGGGCTTTGGGGTCGGCCTCGTTCTGCTCCAGGTCGTCGATCAGCTCCAGCTGGCGGTGGATCAGGGACTGGGAGCGGCGCGCCAGGTTGAGGAACATGTCGCCGATGTTGCGGCGCAGCAGCGCCTGCTCGGTGGCGACCCGCACCGCCACCTCGTGGATCGAGTCGAAGGCGCGCGCCACCTGGCCGATCTCGTCCCGCGACCCGATCCCGATCGGCTCCGCTTCGGGGGCGACGGGCGCCTCCTCTGGGCTTGCCTGCTGGAGCTGGTCGACGATGCCGGGCAGGCGCCGCTCGGCGATGTCGTGCGCGGCCTCGCGCAGGGCGCCGAGCGTGCGCACCATCGCACGGGCGATCAGCACGGAAAGGACGATGGCGAACGCCACCACAACGGCAAGCAGGGTCGTGCCGGTGGCCGCCTGGCGGTCCGCCGCGGTCTTGCTGGCGAGGCTGGCGCTGGCGACGTCGGCGGCAAGATCGTCGGTGACCGAGCGCAGCAGCGCGATCTTCGCGCTCATCACCTGGAACCAGTTCTTGCTGTCGACACCGCCGTTGGGAGCGCGGTCGCTTGGGAGGATCCCCCTGCGCAGGGCGCTCGCCCGGTTCCAGTCGGGGTCGCTGACCGCGCGGTTGAACAGCGCCGCCTGCTGCGGGGTGGCGAGGCTCTGGAACTGGGTGACCCAGGTGTCCTCGGCACCGATGACCGAGGAGACCTGCTCGGCCTGGCCGGGCGCGAAGCGGTGGGCGGCCAGGGCCGCGTTGACGAGGCCGCGCTCCTGGCTGGTGTATTCGACGGAGCGGGCCAGCGCCACGAAGGTGTTGATGGTCGCGGTCAGGTTGCGATCGTCGGAGTCGCCGGGGATGCGCGCGTCGACGTTGAGCAGGTCGGCGATCAGGTCGTTGTAGAAGTCCACGGTGACGGCGACGCTGGGTCGCCTGCCGCTGGCGCCTATCGCATTGCGCTGGGTGTTGAGCTTGGCCCCCAGATCCCCTTGGGCATCGGCGAGGCTCTGGCGCAGCCGCGGGTTGTAGGCACGCAGGTCGATGCCGCGGAGCTTGCCCTGGAACTCCTTGAGCGCCTGGTTCACGCCGACGCGCGCGGCGACCATCTGGCCATAGCCGGTGCCCCCGCCGGCGTAGCCAGCGGACAGGTCCCGCTCCAGCTGCAACTGGTTCACCAGGCCGGTGAGGCTGAGGGCGAACGTGGTGATGTTGTGGACCCGGTCGGCCTGCCTGCCGGTGCTCAGGTTGTCCCGCACCCGGAGCCCCGCCAGCACCGTGAGTGCCAGCAGCGGGAGGACCAGGACTGCAGCGAGCTTCATCCTGATGGAGGCGTTCTGGAACATGATTGCGTCCTTGCTGGCCGTACGGGGACTAGGTAACGGCCTCGACTCTGGCGGTCAGGCTGATGTCGGGGTGGGCCCGGTTGCTGACGATCGCCAGCTCGAAGGGGAACTGCTTGCCGCGACGCCACTGGCCGCCAACCAGCGGCGTCTTGGCGACATTGGGGACCGGGCCGTTGTGCCAGGAGACCTGGCCGACGATGGTGCGGAGCTGCGTCGCCGGGATTGCCTGCGCGATCGCGCTCGGGTCGAGGCTGCCGGCCCGTTTGAGGACGTCGACGGCCACCTCGAAGAGGGCGTGGACGAAGCCGATCGGCTGGATCCACTGCAGGTCGGTCTGCTTGGTGTAGTCGTCAGCGAGCTGCGCCGCAGTGGCGCCACTCAATGTCGATTTGAAGGGAAAGGTGGGGGTCCACCCGGCGCCGATGGTCAGCCCCTCGGCGGTCGGGCCGATCGCCTCGATGAAGGCGGGGAACAGCAGGGCGCGGCCCATCGAGGCGGCCTGCGGCTTGTAGCCCAGGTCGCCCGCCTGCTTCCAGATGGTGGCGAAGTCCGGCGGCGTCGGCACCCCGGTGACGATCTGCGCGTTGCCGTCACGGAGCTTCTCGATGACGGAACTGTAATTGTTGCCGTCGCCCCGGTAGCGTCCGGGATCGACGATCTGGTAGCCCTTTTGCAGCAGCCCGGGCGGGAACCCTTTCTGGGGGTCGCTCCAGGCAATCCCGTCGACGTCGTTGGGCCACAGTGCCCCGACCACCCGGTTGGTGGACAGCGCCGACCACATATCGGTGAACACGCCGATGACGTCTTCCAGGCCCCAGTAGAAGTGGTAGGTCCAGCGGAACGGCCGGCTGGGGTTGCCCTTGCGCCCGAAGAAGTGGGACTGCCAGGGGCCGCCGGTGGAGAGGAACGGCACGCCCAGCCGCTCGGAGACGTCGGCTGGCGCGTTGGTGGTCTCCGGCGTCGAGGAGGCGAGCATCAGGTCGATGTGCTCACGTTTCAGCAGGTCCTCGGTGACGGTCCTGGCCCGGCCGGGATCGGACTGGCTGTCCTTGGCCACGATCTCGACCGGATAGGAACGGCCCCCGAGCTTGAGGCCGCCGCGCAGCTCGGCGCGGATGCCGTCGAGCACGTGCGGGTCGGCCTCGCCGAAGGCCGCGAACGGGCCGCTCTGCGGTGAGATGTAGCCGATCCGGATGGTACGGGTGTTGCCCGTCCGCGCTCCCGTACCGCAACCGGCCAGCGCACCGCCGAGTGCCGCTGCCGACAGTTGCGCGAACGCCCGCCGGTTGAGACGCGCGCGCCACAGGCCCGCGTCGTCAGCAGACGCGCGCGCCATCGTTGACGCCATGAAAACCGCCCCCGGCCCCGATAATGGGGCCCCCTATCGCCGCGATCCTCAATTTCGACCGCGTTTATATAGGATGAGACGCAGATAAGCAATTTCCGGGCACAGAACCTGAAAACCATATTACTCGTGTTGCCGCCTATAGCGACACGCCAAGCAGCTCCCCCGGCGGCCCCCTATGGGTACATCAGGCTGAATTGTAGAGTAATAATATGATACGACGCAAATGATGCCTGCCGCGTTCCGGCCCGGGTACCCTGGGGCAGCAACGGCCTACCGCAGAAGGGAGTCCCCATGCTGTTCGGCGCAGAACACGTCCGCCGCTACCAGGAGACCAGCGGCGCGGAGGGCTATGAGTGGAAGGACGGCGTCCTCACGCTGATCCTGACCACCACCGGCCGCCACAGCGGCCAGCCGCGCCCGAAGGCGCTCATCTTCGGCCAGGCCGGCGACGACTACGTGGTGGTCGCCTCCAAGGGCGGCGCCCCCACACATCCGGCCTGGTACCTGAACCTCGTCGCCAACCCTGAGGTCGAGGTGCAGGTGAAGGACGACCGCTTCCACGCCCGCGCCCGCACCGCCGAAGGCGAGGAGCGGGAACGCCTGTGGCGGCTGATGACCGGCATCTGGCCAGACTACGACAGCTACCAGCAGCACACCGACCGGCAGATCCCGGTGGTGGTCCTCGAACGCACTGCCTGATCCCTGAGACGGTCAGCTCGGCTGCAGGACGAAGTCGAACTCCAGCGACCACCAGCGATCGGAGCGGGCGGTTTCGGGGGCGCTGGCGGGGGCTTCGGTGGGCTCGTGGGGCTGGAAGGTGCGCACCAGGGACTCCTTGACGCCGAAGACCGCGTCGCTGTCCAGGTACTTGCTCTGGTCGTCGAAGACGTGGGTGGTGACGGTGTCGAAACCCGGGGCCGACGCGATCATGTGCACGTGCGCCGGGCGCCATGGGTGCCGGCCGGTTGCGACCAGGAGCTGGCCGACGGGGCCGTCGTAGGGGATGGCGTAGTCGGTTGGGCGCACCGCCCAGAACTCGTAGCGGCCCTCGGCGTCGGTGGTGAAGCGCCCGCGCAGGTTGTCCAGCGCCTGGTCGCTGTCCTGCACCGAGTACAGCCCGTTGTCGGCGTTCTGCCACACGTCCACCACCGCGCCCGCGATCGGCGTCCCGCTGGGGGCGCGCACACGGCCGCTGATGTGGGCTGGCTCCCCGTCACCCGGGCGGGCGATGTTCGCCCCGAGCGGCAGGTCCGGCATGCCCTCCACGTAGAAGGGGCCGAGCACGGTGTTCTCGGTGGCCTGGCCACCGCGCTCGTGGTTGACCGCGTCCACCACCATGGACAACCCGAGCACATCCGACAGCAGGATGAACTCCTGCCGGGTGCCGTCGCATTTCTGGCCGGTGGCGGTCAGGAACCGGATCGCCGCCGCCCACTCCGTCTCGGTCAGGCGCAGGTCGACCGCGAACCCGTGCAGCCGCCGGACCAGCTCGGTCAGCAGCTCCCGCAGCCGCGGGTCAGGGCAGGCGTCGAAGCTGCGCATCACGTTCTCGGTGATCTGTGCGGGCGTTGTCGATGCGGGAGTGGTCGTCATTGCCTCCTCCTCAGCGGCTTCCTCGTCGGCGCCGGCCTCATGGTCACCGAAGCATTGCCATAATGCACGCGGGACTTCATCGACAAGGCGGACAAGAATCGTGACGACGACCTCGATTGAACAGCGGATTGCCGGCGAGCTCGGCGTCGGCGACGGGCAGGTGACGGCGGCCGTAGCGCTGCTGGACGGCGGGGCGACCGTGCCGTTCATCGCCCGCTACCGCAAGGAAGCGACCGGGACACTCGACGACGCGCAGCTGCGCACCCTGGAGGAACGGCTGCGCTACCTGCGGGAGCTGGAGGAGCGGCGCACGGCGATCCTGGAATCGATCCGGGCGCAGGGCAAGCTCGACGACGAACTCGAAGCGCGGATCCTGGAGGCCGACTCCAAGGCGCGCCTTGAGGACATCTACCTGCCCTACAAGCCCAAACGCCGCACCAAGGCGCAGATCGCCCGGGAGGCGGGGCTGGAGCCGCTCGCCGACTCGCTGCTGGCCGATCCCACGCTGGACCCGCGCACTGCCGCTGGCGCCTTCGTGGACGCCGACAAGGGCGTCGCCGACGCCGAGGCCGCGCTGGAAGGCGCCCGCGCGATCCTGGTAGAGCGCTTCGGCGAGGACGCCGACCTGATCGGCGCGCTGCGCGAGCGGATGTGGTCGCGCGGCCGGGCCGTCTCGCGAGTGCGCGACGGCAAGGAGACCGAGGGCGCCAAGTTCGCCGACTACTTCGACTTCGAGGAGCCGTTCACCAAGCTGCCGTCGCACCGGATCCTGGCGTTGTTCCGCGGTGAGCACGAGGAGGTCCTCGACCTGGCCCTCGAGCCGGACCCGGAGCCAGCGCCCCCGCCGGAGGCCGGGGAGCCCGCGGCCCCGGCGGTCGTGGAGGAGGGCCTCAACGGCTACGAGGTGCAGGTCGCGAACGCCTTCGACATCGCCGACCGGGGCCGCGCGGCCGACGGCTGGCTGCTTGACACAGCCCGCTGGGCCTGGCGCACGCGCATCCTGGTCCATCTGCGCATCGACCTGCGCGCTCGCCTGTGGCAGGCGGCCGAGGACGAGGCGGTGCGGGTGTTCGCCACCAACCTCCGCGACCTGCTGCTCGCCTCCCCCGCCGGGGCCCGCCCGACCATGGGCCTTGACCCCGGCTTCCGCACCGGGGTGAAGGTCGCGGTGGTCGATACGACCGGCAAGGTGGCGGCGACCGGGACGATCTACCCGCACGTGCCGCAGCGGCGCTGGGACGATTCGCTCGCCGCGCTGGCGCGGCTCGCCGCCGCGCACCGCGTCGAGCTGGTCGCGATCGGCAATGGCACTGCCTCGCGCGAGACCGACAAGCTCGCGGCCGAGCTGATCCAGCGCCACCCGGAGCTGCGGCTCACCAAGGTGATGGTGTCGGAGGCGGGCGCCTCGGTGTATTCCGCCTCGGCCTATGCCTCCCAGGAGCTACCCGCGCTGGACGTGTCGCTGCGGGGCGCGGTGTCGATCGCGCGGCGGCTGCAGGACCCGCTGGCCGAGCTGGTCAAGATCGACCCGAAGTCGATCGGCGTCGGCCAGTACCAGCACGACCTGGCCGAGAACAAGCTGTCGCGCTCGCTGGACACGGTGGTGGAGGACTGCGTCAACGCGGTCGGGGTAGACCTCAACACCGCCTCGGTGCCGCTGCTGCGGCGGGTGTCGGGCATCACCGAGACCCTCGCAGCGAACATCGTCGTGCACCGCGACGCCAACGGCCCGTTCCGTTCCCGCCGGGCGCTCAAGGAGGTCGCCCGGCTCGGCCCGAAGGCGTTCGAGCAGTGCGCCGGGTTCCTGCGCATCCGCGGCGGCGACGACCCCCTGGACGCCTCGGCCGTGCACCCGGAGGCCTACCCGGTGGTGCGGCGGATCCTGACGGCGACCACCGGCGAGGTCGCGGCGCTGATCGGCAACCGCACGGTGCTGCGCGCGCTCAAGCCGGTCGACTTCGTCACCGACGCCTTCGGCCTGCCCACCGTCACCGACATCCTCGCCGAGCTGGAGAAGCCGGGCCGCGACCCGCGCCCGGCCTTCAAGACCGCCACCTTCGCCGAGGGGGTGGAGACCCTGGGAGACCTGCGGGCAGGGATGCTGCTTGAGGGGGTGGTCACCAACGTGGCCGCCTTCGGCGCCTTCGTCGACGTGGGCGTGCATCAGGACGGCCTGGTCCACATCTCGGCGCTGTCCAACCGCTACGTCGCCGACCCCCGCGAGATCGTCAAGCCGGGCGACGTGGTCCGGGTAAAGGTCCTGGACGTAGACCTCGCGCGCAAGCGCATCGCCCTCACGCTACGGCTGGAGGACGAGGCCTCCGCTGCCAAGCCCACGGGCCAGCGCCCGCCGCAGGGAGCCAGAGGCGGCAGGCCCGGCAAATCTGGCGGGTCGGGAGGGCGGCCAGAGCGCCAGGGACGGCCGCCAAGCCGTGGTGGCGCGCCCTCCATGCCGGACACCGCCCTCGCCGACGCCCTGCGCCGCGCCGGGTACGGCAAGGACAAGCAGGGTTGAGCGGCTCAGAGCCTCACCAGATCGTGCGGATGTCGCCGGTCTTGTCGGCATGGGACCGGATCAGCTCGTCCTTGGTGACCAGCGGGACCGAATGCTCCAGCGCGGTGGCGTACAGGAACCGATCGGCAGGATCGCCATGAAACCCTGCCGGGCCAAGGAGGGCCGCGGCGACTGCCACCTGGGGGGTCAGCGGGGCAAGCTCCACCTCGTCCAAGCTGAACAGATCCAGGACCCAGAGGTACACGTCACGGTCGAGCGCGATGCGGCCCTTGCCAAGCAAGGTCGCGACCTCCCAGCACGAAATCGGGCTGACAAGGACAGCGTCAGCCCTGGCGATGGCACGCGCCGCTGCTGGCGAGAGCCGGTCGCCACCTGCCTCCCACCACAGCAGAGCATGGGTGTCGAGCAGGATCATCCGCCCCGCAGCCCCTCGGCGGCCCACGTCTCCCCGGTCGAGAAGTACGACTCGTCATCGTCGGCGAGGAGTTGCACGCTGCCCAGCATTGGCTTGGCCACCGGTTCGTCGATCGGGACCAGTTTGGCCACTGGCTTGCCGTGCTTGGTGACCACGACCGGCACCTTCGTCTCCGCCACCTGGTCAAGCAGTGCGAGGCAGCGCTCCTTGAAGCGGCTCGCCATCACCACGCGCTCTTCCATCACCATCCCGCTCCCCCTCGGTGCCTACCGGGCATTGCCATCCTTCAGCATTTCCTGACCATGGTCACTGGCCAGTGACCATATTAGCAGGCGTGCGCCGGGCTGCAGCATCAAACCCAGGGCAATTCAGCTAAACGCCGAGGTAGGCGGCGCGGACGTCGGGGTTGTTGAGGAGCGTGGCGGCGGCGCCCTGCAGGGTGATGCGGCCGGTTTCGACGACGTAGGCGCGGTCGGCGACTTCCAGCGCCTGTTTGACGTTCTGTTCGACCAGCAGGATGGTCAGGCCTTCCTGGTGGAGGCGGCGGATGGCGGCGAAGACCTGGCGCACCACTACCGGTGCCAGGCCGAGGCTGGGCTCGTCCAGCATGAGCAGGCGCGGGCGGGTCATCAGCGCCCTGGCGATGGCGACCATCTGCTGCTCGCCGCCGGACATGCTGCCGGCCGCCTGGCGCCCACGCTCGGCGATCTGGGGGAACAGCGCGTGGACCCGTTCCAGCGAGTCGCCGAGGTGCGGGCGGGCGGCCTTGCCCCAGGCGCCGAGCTCCAGGTTCTCGCGGACGGTGAGCTGCGGCCACAGCTCCCGGCCTTCGGGGACCATGGCGATGCCCAGCTCCGCGCGGCGGTGGGCGGGCAGGTCGCCGAGCGGCCGGCCCTCGAAGGCGAGGCTTCCTCGCGCCACCGGGAGCAGGCCGCTGATCGCCCGCAGGGTGGTCGTCTTGCCGGCGCCGTTGGAGCCAACCAGGGTCACGATCTCGCCGGCGTGGACCTGGAGGCTGAGCTGGTGGAGCGCCTGGGCGTCGCCGTAGAAGGCGTCGATGGCGCTGACCTCAAGCATGGCCGGCTGCTTCCTCGCGGCCGAGGTAGGCCTCGATCACGGCGGGGTCGTTGGCGACCTCGGCGGGCTTGCCCTCGGCGATCTTGCGGCCGTGGTCGAGCACCATGACGCGGTCGGACACGCTCATCACCGCGTGCATCACGTGCTCGATCATGATGATGGCGACGCCGCCGTCGCGGATCCGCTGGATGAGCTTGACCAGCTGCTGGCTCTCGACCGCGTTGAGGCCGGCGACAACCTCGTCGAGCAGCAGCGCCCGCGGGCCGGTAGCCAGCGCGCGTGCCACCTCCAGGCGCTTGCGGCCCGCGAGCGTCAGCGCGCCGGGGAGCTGCTGCGCCCGATCCGCCAGCCCGATGAATCCGAGGACCTCCATGGCCCGCTCCCGCGCGGCGCCACCACCGCCGTGTCCCCCCGGCGGACGACCGTAGTAGAGCCCCACCAGGACGTTCTCAAGCACCGTGAGGCGCGCGAAGGGCCGCACAATCTGGTGGGTGCGGGCGATGCCGAGGTGGACCGAGCGGTGGGCGGCACGGCCGCTGACCGGCCTGCCGCCGAGCCGCACCGTGCCCCGGGTGGCCGGGAGGGAGCCGGCGGCCACTGCGAACAGGGTGGTCTTGCCGGCCCCGTTCGGCCCGATGAGGCCGAGGATCTCGCCCTCGTCCAGATGGAAGTCCACCTCGTCGACCGCCTTGAGGCCGCCGAAGTAGCGGCACACGCCCTCGCCGACGAGCAGGCGGTCCTGCGTCATGCCGCACCCCGGCGGGCGAGCCGCAGCAGCAGGCCGGACAGGCCCAGCGGCTCGAACAGGATGATCAGCACCAGCAGCAACCCGTAGATGCCGAGGTAGAACTGGCTGTAGGTGGCGAGCAGCAGTTCCTGCACGATCACGAACACGATTGCGCCCAGTGCCGGGCCGAGGATAGTGCCGATGCCGCCGATGACGCCCATCAGCACGAAGCCGATCGATCGTTCGAAGCTGAACAGGTCCTGCGGATCGATGAAGCCCTGGTACCAGGCGTAGAAGCCGCCGCAGACGCCCATCATCGTGCCCGAGAGGAACAACACCAGGTCCTGGTAGAGGGTGGGGTTGACGCCCACGTCGGCGGCGGCCTCCACGTCCTCCTTGATGGCGAGCAGGCCGAGCCCGATGCGCGAGCGCCGCAGCCACCACGACACGGCCACCGCCGCCGCCAGCAGGTACAGGCCGTACCAGTACAGGGCGTACTTCGGCGGCCCCTGCCCGATCGGCAGCGACAGCCCGGAGGACCCGCCGGTGAATCGGTCCCAGTAGGTCGCCACCAGCCGGGTGGCCTCGTTAACCCCGATGGTGGCGATGGAGAAGTAGGGGCCGCGCAGCCGCAGCGTCGGGTGCCCCCACAGCAGGCCGTAGCAGCCCGCTGTCAGTCCGCCGGCCAGCCAGCCGGCCCAGAACGGCAGGCCGGTGGAGAGCGCGATCCGCGCCGCGACGAAGCCGCCGACGCCGAACATGGCGGCATGGCCGAAGGAGATCTGCCCGACATAGCCGCCGAGCCAGTTCCATGCCAGCGCGGCCGACATGTACATGAAGGTGAGGCCGATAAGGTCATGGGCGTAGTCCCCCATCGGCACCACCAGCGGCAGCGCATACAGCGCCGCCAGAGCGCCCGCGAACAGGACGAGGATGCGGGTGGGCGCCCATGCGGGCAGCCTCAACCCGAATCCAGGCCTCGTCGCCACCAGCCGTGTCCTCATCCGAGGACCCGCTGCCCGAACAGTCCGGCGGGACGTGCCACCAGCACCACCACCAGCAGCACGAAGCCGACCGCGGCGGTGAGGTAGGACGGCACCAGGTAGATGCTGAACACCTCGGCGAAGGCCAGCACCAGCGCGCCGGCGGCGATGCCGACGACGCTGCCGAGGCCGCCGAGCACGATCACCACGAAGCTCCGCAGCAGCTCCGCCGCCCCGTAGGAGGGGTTGAAGGCGAACAGGGTCGAGGCGAGCACCCCGGCAAGCCCCGCCAGCGCCACGCCGATGCCGAACGTGAGCGCGTAGATGCGGTCCACGTCGATGCCGACCAGGGTGCAGCTCTGCGGGTTCTGCCCGGCGGCGCGGATCGCCTTGCCGAGCAGGGTGCGGCGCAGCAGCAGGTGCAGTGCGAGCATGGCGACCACTGCCATGCCGAAGACCACCACCCGGGTGACCGCGAACGAGCTGCCCAGGATCCGCACCGAGGCGGTCGAGTACGAGGTCCGCACCGCCTGGTCGTTGCCGGAGAACAGCAGGTAGGCGAGGTTGCGCAAGATCAGCCACACGCCGAACAGCAGCAGCAGCGACTGGACGCCTCCTGCCGCACCGCGCGGCAGGAGGCGCACTAGCCCCCGGTACAGGCCGACCCCGGCGGCGAAGAACACCACCAGCACCACCGGGATGGCCAGGTAGGGATCGATGTGAAGGCGGGTGAACAGCACCCAGGTGAGGTAGGCCGACGCCATGATCAGGCCGCCGTGGGCCAGGTTGACCACCCGCAGCACGCCGTAGATCAGGCCGAGGCCGTAGGCCATGGCGGCGTAGAACCCCGCCAGCAGCACCGCCGAGACCGCCAGCGCGAAGACCTCACTCACCAGGGTTCACCAGCGTTCAGCTCATTTGGCGCACGACGGGTTGGGCACGATCCCGTCGGCCTTCTTCACGTCGTTGGGGTAGATGATCGGCGAGGTGCCGTTGGGCAGGTTCTGCTGCACCACGAAGGCATAGGAGGCCTGGCCGCCCTGGGACGCCGGGAACGACAGCGTCCCGCCGGGCAGGATCGATGGGATCTTGAGGTTGGAGAGCGTGTCGCGGACCTTCTGCTTGTCCACCGAGCCGGCCTGCGAGATCGCCGTGAACAGCGCCCGCGCCGCCTCGTAGGAGACCGCCTGGTACCACTGCGGGTCAGTGCCGTATTTGGCCTTGAACTGGTCGACGAAGGTCTTGTTCAGGCCGGTGTCGCCGAGCTGGGCGTTCCACCACACCGCCGACATGATGTAGCTGACCCCTTTGGTGCCGAGCGCCTGGCGGGCGTCGGGCTCGGCGCCACGAGCGCCATAGGTGATCACCTTGTTGCACATGCCCGCCGAGATGTACTGCCGCTGCATGGTGAGGTAGTCCGGCAGGTGCGCGTCGGCCATGAACAGGTCCACCTTGGCGGCCTTCACCTTGTTGAGCACGGCAGAGAAGTCCTTGCCGTCGAGCGCGAAGGACTCGTCCACGGCGATGGTGTAGCGGCCGGGGTTCGCCTTGACGAAGTCCTGGATGCCCTTGCGGAAGTCCTGGCCGTGGGAGGTGTTCTCCCACACGACCGCGATCTTGGCGGGCTTGGGCAGCTTGCCGGCGTCCTGCTGCGCCTGCAGCCACTGCATCTCGGTGGTGCTGAGGTTGACGATCGAGGCCAGGGTGCCGAACACCCACTTGTAGCCCCGGTTGTAGATCGAGGTCGAGGCCCCGCCGCCGTTGACGTAGGGGAGCTGGGCCTGCTCGGCGACGGTGCTCTGTGCCTGCACCAGCGGGGTTGAGTAGGTGCCGAGCATGAAACTGACCTTGTCCTGCGAGATCAGCCGCTGCGCCAGGTTCACCGCCTTGGCCTGGTCGGTGGTGTCGTCGAGCAGCTTGAGCTGCACCTTCACCTTCTTGCCGCCGACGTCGATCCCGCCGGCCTGGTTGGCGAGGGCGAAGGCGAGGTCGTAGCCCTGCTTGTAAAGGCCGCCCGCTTTGGATTCGGTTCCGGTCAGCGGCAGGGTCGCGCCGACCGTGATGGTGTCGGGCACCGTGGCGGCGCCGGCACTCACCGTGCTGTGCTTCGCCGGCGCGCAACCCGCAGCCACCAGCGCCGCCACAACGGCAAGCGCCACGAGCCACCAGCGGCAGCGCCGGATCCGAGAATCTCTCACCGCAGTCCCCTCCAGTCCTACCCCGATGGAGGCACATGGACAGGCACCGATAGCGACGGAGGAGCCCTGATCAATGCCGCCATCGGTCACTCCAGAAGGCTCAGATCGCATACCGCATACGTTCGATACTGGTAGCTTCCCGGAGAGTGCGCCGCCTGTCCAGTTACCACCGATCTATGGCCCGAAGACGGACAGCGATATCCTCACTCGCCAGCCGCCGCGACCCCATTGCCGACCAAGGAGGGCGCATGCAGACGGGCAACATCGCACTGGAGGGCGGCAGCGGCGCGGTGCCAGCCTTCGCGGCGACTCCCTCGGAGCCAGGAGCGCCCCGCGGCGGGGTCGTTGTCGTCCAGGAGGCGTTCGGGGTCACCAGCCACATCCAGGACATCTGCCGGCGGCTCGCGGACAGCGGCTGGACGGCGGTCGCGCCTGCGCTCTTCCACCGCGGCGGCGACGGCCACAGTGCGCCAATCCTCCCCTACGGGGACATCGCCAGCGCCCGCCCGCTGATGGCCCAGCTCACCGCAGAGGGGATCAGCGAGGACCTGCAGGCTGCGCTCGACCACCTGGAACGCCTGGGGCTGGCGCCCGGGCGCTGCGGGATCGTCGGCTTCTGCATGGGCGGCAGCGTCGCCTTCTACGCCGCGACGCGCTGGCCGCTCGGCGCGGCGGTGACGTTCTACGGCGGCGGGATCGCCGCAGGACGCTTCGGGTTCCCCCCGCTGCGCGACCTCGCCCCGACGCTGCGGTCCCCCTGGCTCGGCCTGTACGGGGACCTCGACCACGGCATCCCGCCCGAAGAGGTCGAGGCCCTGCGCGAGGCAGCCCTGACCGCCCCCGTCCCGACCGAGGTGGTCCGCTACCCCGACGCGGGCCACGGCTTCAACTGCGACGACCGCTCAGCGTTCGTTCCCGCCGCCGCTGCCGACGCCTGGAAACGCACCCTCGCCTGGCTGGACACCCACCTTGCCTAACCGTAGCCGCCGAGTGCGGCCAGCAGCCGGTCGAGCAGCTCGGCCTGTGCGCTGAGCAGCTTCGTGCGGGCCGTCCGCAGGTCGAACCATGCGGCGCGGTCCACCTCGGGGAACTCTTGGACCTGCCCGGAGCGCGGTGGCCACTCGATGGTGAAGGTGTTGCTCTGGACCGAGATGGCGTCCAGGTCAAGGTCGCCTGCTGCCGCCCAGGCGGTGAGCAGCTTGCCGGCACGCTGGCGCACCGTCCCCAGCGCCAGCAGCTGTCCGGCTGGAGCTGGAGGGCGCTGGCCGATCTCCTCCTCGAACTCCCGCAGGGCAGCCTGCAGGGGGTCGTCGCCGTCCTGGTACTCCCCCTTGGGGATCGACCAGGCGCCGAGGTCCTTGCGCGCCCAGAACGGGCCGCCAGGATGGACGAGCAGCACCTCCACCGCTCCCGCCGGCTGGCTGATCCGGTAGAGCAGGAGTCCCGCACTACGCTTCGGCATGGTCGCAGCTCCGGCCTTGTCAGGGGATGCTAGATCGCGCTCAAACCTTACGAGGATGTTGACAGGTCCAGGTCAAGGAGTGAGATTATAGAATCGTTTGTACATAATCGTTTCCCCTGAGAGTCCCCGCAGGAATCGCTGGTCGAGAGGTGCGCCATGCTGAGGGATCGCCGCTCACGCCTGCTGGTCGGAACTGCGCTGCTGATCGCGCTGACCACCTTTGCCGGATCCGGGTTCTCGTTGTCGAGGGCGACGCTGGCCAAGGCCCGGATCACGCCGCTCGGGCACAACAGCCTCGGCGGCGCGCAGGGTGGCGGCAAGGGTGGCGAGGGCATTGCCCTGATGGTGGTCGGTGGGCGCCGCTACCTGTTCACGGCGGCCGAATCGGGACCGAACTGCTTCAGCGTCGTCGACGTCACCGACCCCCGCAAGCTGACGCTGGTGCGCCAGATCGACGTGCCGGCTGCGGTGGTGCGCTGCAACTCACTCGACCTCTCCGGCCATATCCTCGCCGTGGCGTATCAGACGACTCTCGCGGGCCAGCAGCCGGCGGGCCTGCAGCTCTATGACGTCAGCGACCCCGCCAACCCGCAGAAGGCCGGCTTCCTCGACACCTCCGGGCCGCACTCCCGCGGCGTCCACCACGTCTGGTTCGTCGACGGCCGCTTCGCCTACATCGCCACCGGTGCCGCCGACTTCACGCCCACCAACCCCAACGACGACCAGTTCCTGATGATCGTCGACCTCGCCGACCCCGCCCATCCCACCGAGGTAGGGCGCTGGTGGTATCCGGGCACCCGCGTGGGCGACAGCGCGCCGCCGCCGCCTCGCAATCCCCCGCTGGACAGCGGCTTCCGGCTGCACAACGTCGACGTCTTCCCCGACCACCCCGACCGCGCCTACCTCGGCTACATCGACGGTGGCGTGGTGGTCCTCGACATCTCCGACAAGGCCCATCCGCGGGCGCTGTTCGTCGGCGGCTTCAACCCACCGGCCAGTGTCGGCTTCACCCATACCGTGCTGCCGTTCTTCAGCCGCAAGCTGCTGATCGTCAGCAGCGAGGCGACCACCGACAAGTGCGCCGAGGCGACCAAGCGGGTCTGGACCTGGGACAACGCCAGCGAAGCGTCACCCCGGCCCATCTTCCCCGTCCCGCTGCCGGCCAATGCCGACAGCCTCTGCCTGGCAGGCGGGCGCTTCGGCGCCCACAACCTCTGGGAGAACCGCCCCGGCCCACTCGCCTTCCACTCCGAGCGGCTGGTCCTGGGGAGCTTCTTCAACGGCGCTGTCCGCCTGTATGACACCTGCGACCCGCGCCACCCCGCCGAACTGGCCTCCTACACCCCGCCTGCCCCGCCCGACTCGCCCAGCGGCACCATCCAGATCAACCACGTCTACTGGGACGAGCGCGGCGTCGGCTACGCGGTCGACCGGCTGGCCGGCGGGCTGTACTCCTTCAAGATCGACGTCCCGCCAGCGCTGACCGACACGAGCCACTGCACCTCCGGCTGAGCTGGCATTCCAGCGTCACGTCAGTCCCGTTCCAGGACCGCCGGCCAGAATGCCGCGAGGGCCGCAGTCAGCAGCCTGGACACGGACGCCTGCTCACACCAGGCAGGGGAGGCACCATGAAATACCGACGCGGAGTTCTCGGTCTGCTCTTCGCCACGGCGCTGGCCACCTCGGCGGCCGTCGTGCCGCTCGCAGCCGCACACGCCGAAACCAGCTACTACACGATGCAGCTCAGCCCGGCCGCGGCCGCGATCCAGGCCGGTGACACCACCAGCATCACCGTTTCGTTCCACGCCAGCCGCTCCCTCCGCCACCTTCGGGTGGACCTGAGCGTCAGCGGGCTGCCCAGCGGCGTCACGGCGTCGTTCTCACCAGCGACGCCACGGATCGGTGGCACCTCGACGCTGACGCTGACCGCCGCGCCGTCGAGCTCCGCTGGCGC
>WNGQ01003329.1_pt1 | contig 31883 bp, 26 predicted proteins | sample 5407661 | NCBI WGS metagenome assembly WNGQ01 (sample SAMN13153382, study PRJNA577476) | soil metagenome | isolation source: 60 cm soil or saprolite under Garry oak tree replicate 2 | place: USA:California | collected 2016-06-15 | reverse complement strand
GTCCTGCTGTCCACGTGCAACCGCACCGAATTTTACCTCGCCGAACCGAGCGACTCGACGGCCGAGACGGTCTGGGCCATCCTGGGCGAGCGCCTGGGCGCCGGTCGCAGTGCCAGCGAGTACGGATACTTCCAGCGCGACCGCGAAGCGGTGCGCCATCTCTACCGCGTCTCGGCGGGTCTCGACTCGATGATCCTCGGCGAGTCCCAGATCCAAGGCCAGGTGCGCGAGGCGTGGGAAGCATCGCGGCCCCAAGCCGGCCCCGTGCTCCATCGCCTGTTCCAGTCCGCCCTGCTTGTCGGGGCGCGTGTCCGCAATGAGACGGCGCTCGGCACGGGGGCGGCGTCGGCTCCTTCGGCGGCCGTGGCGTTGGCTGGCAAGATCTTCAGCCGGCTCGCGGGACGCTCCGCGCTGGTCCTCGGTGCGGGTGACATGGCCGAGCTCGCCGCGGGCTGCCTCGTGTCGGAAGGCGTGCGCGTCACGCTCGTCGCGAACCGCAGCTATGAGCGGGCGCGCGCGATCGCCGAGCAGCTGGGCGCACGGGCGCTCACGTTGGACGAGGCCTGGGAGCACTTCGCCAACGCCGACATCGTGCTCAGCTCCACCGCGGCGCCTCACGCCGTCGTGACATGGGAACGCGTGGCCCCCGCGATCGGACGCCGCGGTGGACGGCCGCTCTGCATCCTCGACCTCGCGGTGCCACGGGACGTGGAGCCTGCCGTGGGGCAGCTCGAGAACGTGTTTCTGTACGACATCGACGACCTACAGGCGGTCGCCGCGCACGCGGCCGCCGAGCGGCATCAGGAGGTTCCGGCGGCCGAGCGCATCGTGCGCGACGAGGTCGAGCGGTTCTGGGCCTGGTACGGCGGGCTGGCCGTGGTGCCGGTGCTGAAAGAGTTTCGCGGGCGCCTCGACGACGTGCGCGCGGCCGAGCTGGAGCGCGCCCTCAAGCGCCTCGCGCACTTGTCGCCGGAGGATCGGGCCCAGGTGGAGCTGTTCAGCCACGCGCTGCTCAACAAGTTTCTGCACCACCCCACGATTGCGCTCAAGCAGGCCGCGCAGGCCGGCCGCGGCTACGGTCTCCTCGAGTCGCTGAAGAAGCTGTTCGGCCTGGAGCGGCCGGATGGCTCGTAACGTCCTCGTCACCGGTGGGGCGGGGTACATCGGCAGCGTGGTCGTCGAGCAGCTGCTGGCGCAAGGCCACGCCGTCGTCGTCCTGGACGACCTGAGTCGGGGTCATCGCGCTGCGCTCGACCCCGGCGCGGAATTCGTGCAGGGCGGGATCGGCGACCGGCGCATCCTGGAGCAGCTGCTCGCGCGCCATTCCTTCGACGCGCTCGTTCACCTCGCGGCGTACGCATTAGTCGCGGAATCGGTCGCGCATCCGGAGATGTACTTCGCGAACAACGTGGCGGCGGGCCGGGTGCTGCTCGATGCCGTGGTCGCGGCGGGCGTGCGCCGCGTGATCTTTTCGTCGTCCTGCGCGGTGTACGGCCACCCGCCCGCGATCCCGATCCCGGAAGACGCGCCCCGCGCACCCGTCAATCCGTACGGGCAGACGAAGCTCGAGTTCGAGCACCTGCTCGCGGACTACACCCAGCGACACCAGGTCGCGTCTATCAGCCTGCGCTACTTCAACGCGGCCGGCGCCACGGCCCGCTACGGCGAGGACCACGATCCGGAGACGCACCTGCTCCCCAACGTCCTGCAGGTGGCGCTCGGCCGACGGCCAGCCGTGGACGTCTACGGCACCGACTATCGCACCCCGGACGGCAGCGCGGTGCGGGACTACGTGCACATCGCGGACATCGCCGACGCCCACGTCCGAGCACTGGACGCGGACCTGACGGGCGCCCAAGCGGTCAACCTCGGGACCGGAGCGGGCCATTCGGTGCTGGCCGTGGCCGCGGCCGCGCGGCGCGTCACGGGGCGGTCGATCCCCACGGTGGCGTGCCCGCGGCGCCCCGGAGATCCGCCCACGCTCGTCGCCGCCCCGGGCCGCGCGGAGCAGCTGCTCGGCTGGCGCCCACGGCGCTCGGCGCTGGACGAGATCATCGCGAGCGCGTGGGACTGGCACCGGACGCACCCGTCCGGGTATTCGAACTGACCTGTTTCGGCCGCTTTCTTGGAGGGGAGGGCTGACGCGTGCTGCTGCTACAGGTGGGTCGGGCGGTGCCGACGACGCCCTGGGAGCTGGTGCTCACCTCGAGCCGCGAGACGAAGTTCGTGCTCGCGATCTTGGTGGTCTTCTCGGTCGTCTCCTGGTACCTCATCTTCCTCAAGTGGTGGCAATTCCGGAAAATGCGGCGGCAGGCGGACCGGTTCATGGGGGAGATCGAACGGGCGACCCGGCTCGAGGACGCCTATCATGCCGCGATGCGGCTGCCCTCCTCGCCCTACAACCGGCTGCTGCGTGAGGGCATCCAGTTCTTCTCCGAGCTCAAGCCGGGCAGCCTGAAGGGCGGCCTGAAGGGCGACGGGCCCGCCACGGTCGGGCCGCCGACCACGCTGACGACCACCCAGCTCGAAGCCCTCCGGATGGTGCTCGCCAAGGAGGTGGCTGCGGAGCGGGACGCGGCCGCGCGGTTCATCCCCTGGCTCGCCACCTTCGGGTCCGTGAGCCCGCTGCTCGGCCTGCTCGGCACGGTGCTCGGCGTGATGGATGCCTTCATCGGGATCGCGTTGGGGGGGTCCGGGAACATCGCCGCAGTCGCACCAGGCGTCGCGGAGGCGCTCGTCACCACCGTGGCGGGCCTCGCCGTCGCCGTGCCGTCCGTGATGGCGTACAATCTGTTCGTCAACCGCCTCGGCCTGTTCGCCGGCGAGCTCGAAGGGTTCGCGCAGGAGATCATCGGCACGATGGCGCGCGAAGGGAGGCTGTGAGTGGCCGGCTTGCTGGGCGGCGGCGGCGGGCTGCGCGGGCACGGTGAGCTGCCGCTCAACGCCGACATCAACGTCACGTCGCTCGTGGATGTGGCTTTCGTGCTGCTCATCATCTTCATGATCACCGCGCCCATCATGCAAGGCGGAGTCGACGTGCGCTTGCCGCGCGCCGCAGCGCGCCCACTCGACCCGAAGCAGGGGCTCATCGTGACCGTCGATCGGGAGGGGCGCATCTTCATCGAGCAGGCACCGTTGTCCTACGAAGATTTCCGCGCGACCTTCGGCGCGCTGGTGCGGACCAAACGCCCTAGTGGGGTGTACCTTCGGGCCGACGGTCGGGTCCCCTATGCCAGCGTCGTCCAGGTACTCGCGGTGATCCGGGCGTCGGGCGTGAGCGACGTCGGGCTCGTTGCTGAGCCGGAGACGATCGAGCGGTGAGACAGCGGCGCCGGGCGTCCCCGAATGTCGGCCTGGGCCTGGCGGGGACGATGCTGGTGCATGGAATCGCCAGCCTGTTCATCTTTGCTGGCGCGGCCGGCGCCCGCAAACCGGCGCCGCCGACCTACAAGGTGCGGCTAATCGCCGCTCCCGCGCCGACCGACGAAGAGCGCAAAGCACCGGAAGCCGTCGAGCGGCCGGCCGAAGAGAAGCCCGCTCCGGTGCCCACCAAGAAGCCGCCGCCTAAGAGCACCGCCGCGAAAGAGGCGCCGCCCAAGACGGCGGACGACACGAAGCGCGAAGCGGCGCCCCGCACGACGCCCAAGACGGCGCCGCTGCCCGGCGAGACGCCCTCGACCGGGAGCGATGTCGCGACGGTCAGCACCGAAGGCGTCGAGTTTCCGTTTCCGGAGTACTTGCAGAACATCGTGGGGCAGGTGCTGCGGCGCTGGCAGCGTCCGCTCCAGAGCACACCACTCGAAGCGGAGGTGTCGTTCCTGGTGCATCGCGACGGTTCGGTGAGCGATCTGCAGTTCATCAAGCGCTCCGGCAACTTCGCCTTCGACCTCGAAGCGCAGGGCGCGGTCGAGGAGGCTGGGCGGTTCAAGGCGTTCGGGGCGCTACCGGATGGATGGACGCCCGACGTGTTGTTCGTGCGGTTCTACTTCTCGGGGAAGCGATCATGAAGGCGGCGAGACGGTCAGACGGTTGGGCGGTTAGGGGCTGCGTCGCGGCCGCGGCGTTACTAGCCGTCTACCCGTCCAACCGCCTGGCCGCCCAGGATACGTCCGCCATCGACCGCGGCGTGCGCATCGGCATCATCTACCGCCCGGGGGTCCGTCCCGGACTGGTGGTGTTGCCGGGTCCCGCGCCAGCGCTCGACTCGGCGCGCGTGATCATCGCTCGAGACTTGGACTACAGCGACCGGTTCGAGCTGATCACGCTGCCGGGCGGAGACTCGATCCGCTTCAGTGGGGCTGCCTCGTCGCCGGTGGGCCGCCCGCCGACCGGCGGGCGAGCCGGGGGGGGCGCTGCGGCAGGCCTGAACTACCCGTTGTACCAGGCCCTGGGGGCCGATTTCGCCGTCGGGATCGCGCTGGCGGCGGACACGACGGTTCTGGCGGTGCACGATGTGGCCGCGGGCGGCGTGCGGCGCGAGTTTCGCGCCGTGCCGCCCCCGCTCAAGGGTTCCGCATGGCGGTGCACCGTTTGGCCGACCATGTCCTCGAAGCCACGTTGGGTACCGGCGGCATCGCGGCCACGCGCATCTTGTTCGTGATGGACGGCAAGGTGTATGTGATCGATCAGGACGGCGCCGACCGGCAGCTCGTCTCCTCGAGCGATCACCAGGCGATGTCTCCCGCGTGGGCGCCGGACGGGCGGCGCTTCGCGTACATGGAGTTCTGGGCCGGTCACGGACAGCTTTTCACCCAGCCCGTCGGGAGCGGCAAGCGGCAGCCGGTGGCCACCACGGGCCAGGCGCTCGACTTCACGCCGGCGTTCTCCCCGGACGGCAAGACGCTGGCGTTCAGCCGCGCGACCGAAGAGGGCACCGACATCTACACGGTTAACGTCAAGGACAACTGCTGTTTACAGCGCTTGACCGTGGGGCGCTTTTCTGACAACTTGTCACCGACCTACAGTCCCGACGGCCAGCGGGTCGCGTTCGTCTCGACGCGCCCGGGGTTGCCGCAGATCTATGTGATGGCGGCGGACGGGACGGACCAGCAACTCTTCGCGCCGTTCGACTACGGCGTCACCGGTTCGTCCAACGCGCCGGACTGGTCACCCGACGGCCAATCCGTCGCCTTCCACCGCGACGTGGGGGGCACCCTGCAAGTCTTCGTCCTCGACGTACGGACGCGGGCGGTGCGGCAACTCACCTCCCTAGGGCGGAACGAAGATCCAACCTGGGCGCCCGACAGCCGTCATGTGGCGTTCGTGTCGGATCGTTCGGGGTACCGGCAGCTCTGGATCATCGACCTAGAAACCGGCCGCATCCGCCCGCTGCTGCAGCAGAGCGGCGCGCGTCTGCCGGCCTGGTCTCCACGGATACCGGAGACCGCCTCGTCCACCCCTTGAATTCGGAGAGGGCGCACACGATGAAACGCCTATCCTTGCTCCTGCTCGGCGGTATCGTGGTAGTGGCGGTGGCTGCGTGCGGCGGTGGGGCCCCGCCGCAACCCCCGACCCCGCAGCAGAACGTGGACTCGATCGCGCGGGCCGAGAAGGAGCGGCAGGATTCGATCGACGCGGCGGCGGCCGCGGCCCGGGCGCGCGAGGAGGCCGAGCGGCAACGCCAGCAACGGATTGCCGACTCGCTCGCGGCGATGGGAAAAACCACCGAAGCCGTGCGCACGATGGTGGCGACGATGATTCACTTCGACTACGACAAGTCGAACATCCGGTCGGAGGACGCCAGCATTCTGGACCAGAAGGTGGCGATCCTGCAGGCGAATCCCAATCTGCGCATCCGCATCAGCGGGCACTGCGACGAGCGCGGCTCGGACGAGTACAACCTTGCGCTCGGGAATCGGCGGGCGACCGCGTCGAAGCAGTACGTGGTGAGCCACGGCATCGATGCGGGGCGCATCGAGACCGTGTCCTACGGCGAAGAGCGCCCGCTCGCGCAGGGACACGACGAGGCGGCGTGGGCGCAGAATCGCCGGGACGAGTTCGAGATCATCGCGGGCGGCGACGCCCTGAGGCAGCCGTGAGGCGCGCGTAGATGTCTCTGAAACCGTTGCTGGTGCTCGCCCTGGGGCTCGCCGCCGGATGCGCCCTGAAAGGGGACGTCCGGAAGGTCGAGCTCCAGGTGGAGGCGGCGCGGGCTGAGCGGGCCCGCGCCGATGCGGAGCGCGCGGCCCAGCTCGATTCGGTGCGGGTCCTGCTCGCCGCGGTGCAGCAGGCGCTCGCGGCGCAGCAGGCATATCTCGTGCAGCTGCGCGGCGACGTGCGCACCGACCTGCTCGCCGTCCAGCAGCAGCTCGTCCAGGTGCAGGAGCTGACCGGGCAGAGCCAGCAGCGCCTGAGCGAGCTTCGGGCGCGCATCGAAGAGCGCGCCCAGCAGCCCGTGCCGCCGGTCGACACGGTCCGCGGGGCCGGGGGGGCCGGGGGGGCCGGGCCGGGCGCCGGCGCGCCGGTCGGGCCGTCGGGGAATCCGGCCGGCCCCGGGCCGAACCAGATGTACGATCTGTCCCTGCAGCAGTTCCGCCGTGGCAGCCTCGCCACCGCGCGCATCGGCTTCCGGGAATTCCTCCGCGTGTTCCCCACCCACGAGCACGCCGCTGACGCCCTGTTTTACGTGGGGGAGACGTGGGCGGGCGAAAACGCCGACTCCGGGGCTGCCGTGTATCAACAGGTGGTGAAGACCTACCCCAATTCGTCGCGGGCCCCCGCGGCCCTCTACAAGCTGGGCCTCCTCGCGGAGCAGCGTTCTGACAAGGCGGCGGCCCGCACGTATTACGCCCGGGTGATCGCCGGCTATCCCCGCTCCGACGAGGCCAACCTCGCGCGCGACAAGCTGCAGCGTCTGGGGCGGTAGCCGGCGCCGCGGCGCTCGCCTGGGGGCCCGGACAGCCCCGGGGGGCCGGCGGGCCGGGGGGGTCCGAGGGGGCCGGCGTGCCTGAGAGTCCCAATGCCCGCGCCGAGATGCCGTTCCTCGATCACCTCGAGGAGCTGCGTTGGCGCATTCTCTGGAGCCTGCTCGCTATCGTGCTCGCCACGGTGGCAGGCTGGGTCATCGTCGAGCGTGTGGATGTGATCGGGCTCTTGATCCAGCCGATCAAGCCGCTGCTCCCCGACGGCAAACTCAAGTTCACGCACCCTACCGAGCCGTTCTTCATCACCCTCAAGTTCGCGTTCGTGTTGGGGCTCGTGCTCTCGTCGCCCGTGGTGATCTACCAGGCGTGGGCTTTTCTCGCGCCGGCGCTATACCCGCGCGAGAAGCGCTTGATCGTGCCGGCGCTGTCGGCGGGCGTGGTGCTGTTTCTCGGCGGGGCGACCGTCGCCTATCTCTGGGTGCTGCCCCGTGCTCTGCGCGTGCTGTTCGGGTTCCAACAGAGCGTATTCGATCCGATCATCACTGCGGAAGGCTACTTCGGATTTGCGGCCCAGATCATGATCGGGTTCGGTGTAGTGACCGAGCTGCCGCTGGTCGTGGTGATCCTCGCGGCCCTCGGCCTCGTCACGCCGCAGCTCCTGGCGAGGAACCGCCGCTACGCGATCGCCCTCTCCGCGGTGGCCGCGGCGCTGCTCACGCCGCCCGACGCGGTGTCGATGCTGATCATGATGGTGCCGTTGCTGCTGCTCTACGAGGTGAGCATCGTCTGCGCCTGGGTCGTCACTAAGCGGCGCGCGCGGCGCGAGCGGGCGGCCAGCGCGGCGGGCATCGTACTGTTGCTGCTTGTCGCCGCGCCAGGACGGGTGCACGCCCAAGGTCCGCCGCCCCGGCCCGACACGTCCCACGTCCGGGCCGACTCGGCGGGTCAGGGCCGTACCCTCGACTCCGCCACCGCACACAAGCTGGGGCTGCCGACCGGACCTACCCGGAGCTTTCCCCCGTCGGACGCGGTGATGGACTCGCTCCTCAAGCTCAAGGGGTACCGCGTTACGCAGTACGTGGCGGACACGATGCTCGTGGAGGGCGACAGCGCCATCTCGCTGTGGGGTCAGGCGTTCGTGGATCGCGACGGCACCAAGCTCGAGTCCGACTCGATCCGCTACCGGCAGGCGAGCTGTCGGCTCGACGCCACCGGCGATCCGCGTCTGTTCGACCAGGGTACGGTGCTCGTCGGGGAGCGGATGCGCTACGACACCTGCATTCGGCGGGGCACCGTGAGCCAGGCCCTGACGCACTTCCAGCAGGGCGGTGCCACGTGGTACATGCGCGGCGACCTGGCCGTGGATTCGGGCTCCACGCGTCTGTACGGGGCGAGCAGCCAGATCACCTCCGACGACAACCCCGTGCCCGACTACCATTTCGGCGCGCACAAAGTGAAATGGCTCAACAAGACCGTCATGGTGGGCCGCCCCGCGGTGCTGTACGTGCGGGACGTTCCGATCATGTGGCTGCCATTCATCTTCCAGGACATCCGGCCGGGACGCCGCAGCGGTATCCTCGTCCCCCGCTTCGGCCTGAACGACATCGTGCGCCCCACGCGGAGCTACCACCGCCACGTCGCGGGCCTGGGCTACTATTTCGTCGTCAACGACTACGTGGATTTTCTCGTGTCGGGCGACTGGTACTCGGGCCGGTACCTGGCCCTGCGGGGGCAAACGCACTACCGCTGGCTCGACCGCTTCGTCACGGGCAGCTTCTCGTTCGACTGGTACAACCAGCTCGACGTGACGGCCCACTCGATCCGCGTCGGCTGGCAGCACCAGCAGAGCTTCTCTTCGCGCACCAACTTCAACGCCAGCATCGACTACTCGACCAATACGAGCGTCATTCAGAGCAACACGGCGAATCCGTACCTCGCGACCGCCAGACTCGGGTCGCAGCTGAATTTCACCAAGCAGTTCGACTGGGGCACGCTCAACATCGGAGGCAACCGGTACCAGGACATCGGGAACGGCCTCATCTCGCAGAACTTCCCGAACATCGGCCTCACGCCGTCGCCCGTGAACATCACGTCGTGGATCACGTGGTCCCCCGGGTTCTCCCTCAACAACCAGCAGACGTTTCACTCGGATTCGACGTCGCTGCTCGTGGCGGGGCCTGGGGGCGTGCCGGACACCCTGGCCCGCTTCGCCGACTCACGCGAGACCCAGCTCAGTTTTCAGACGCCGCTGCGGATCGGGCCGTGGAACTGGTCGAACAGCTTCCAGGTCACCGACCGGATCAGCGACAAGCGGACGGAGTTCGTGTTCGATTCGATGTCGCCGGGCGGAGCCCGGCGCGTCCTGTACGACCAGACGTTCGAAACCCGGGTCGAGTGGCAAACGGGTATCAACCTGCCGTCGCTGCTCACAGGAACGTGGAAGCTGCAACCGGGGCTGTCGATTGTGAACACCACCACGGCAGGGCCGTACGCGATCCGTAATCAGTTCACCGGAGGCCGCTGGCTGCACCAGGGGAAGCGCCTCGCGTTCACCGCGAGCGTGTCCCCGACGTTCTTCGGCTTCTTTCCCGGCGTGGGCCCACTGCAGCGCATCCGGCACTCGATCTCACCGCAGCTGAGCTATTTCTACGCGCCCGGCGCCGCGGTCCCGCAAGAGTTCGCGCGGGCCCTCGACCCCACGGGCCGGAACACGCAGGCGCGCACCGATCCCCAGCAGACTATCGGCCTGGGGCTGTCGCAGAACTTCGAGGCGAAGCTGAAGCCGCCGCCCGGGGACACGACGGGCCGCGAGGCGCGCAAGATCCGATTGCTCAGCATCAACACCACCTCGATCGGCTACAACTTCGAGCAGGCCAAGGATTCGGGGCGGACCGGCTGGACCACGCAGACGCTGGGGAACACCTTCGCCTCCGATCTCCTCCCTGGGTTCAGCCTCGCGCTGACGCACGATCTCTGGCAGGGGACCGTGGGCAGCGATACCGCGAAGTTTTCCCCGTTCCTCACGAGCATCACGGCATCGTTCTCCGTCACGCCGGCGACGATCCGTGGCATCGGCAGCCTGTTCGGGCTGGGCGGCGGAAAGGGTGCCGCCGCGCCTGCCCCCGGCCCCACTCCCGGGGGCCAGCCCGGCGGCCAGCTGCCGGGTCAACTGCCCGGTGGCCCGATCGATCAGCGGGCTTTCGGCGGGCCGCCGCCCCAGTTCGCGGCCGCTGCTGGTGGGCGAGGGTTCAACCTGACCGTCTCCTATTCGGGGACCCGCATCCGGCCGCGCCCCGACTCCGTGGGCGCGCTCACCCCGGCGCAGGGAGGCCAGCAGCAGCTCACGCTGGGACTGTCGTTCAGCCCCACGCAGCACTGGTCGGCGTCATGGACCTCGACCTACGACGTCGACACCAAACAATTCGGCCAGCACGTCATCCAACTGCAGCGCGACCTGCACCGCTGGCACGCGAGCTTCTCGTTCTTGAAGAGCCCGAACGGCAACTTCGCTTTCTCGTTCTTTGTGAGCCTGCTGGACGAGCCGGACATCAAGTTCGACTACAACCAGCAGAGCTTCGCCCGCTAACGGTTTCGCAACCGCGTGTCCTCTGCGGGTGACACGCCCGCTACGGCGTGATGTCATAAGCGGCTCCCCGGGGGTCACTTACGTTGGGGCACGCGCCGTGCCTACAACCTTCCCGAATGCTTCCCGAGGGCATCATGCGTCTCCTGTCGCGATACACCGGCCTGGCGGCCGCGCTCTTGAGCTGGGGCTGCCAGTCGAACACCACGAGCCTCGTTTCCACGCTTCCTCCACCGCAAAACCTCGCCTATCAGCTCGACCCGAGCGGCGACCCGGCCCAGCCGGCCGGGATCCTGCTCGTCTGGGACGACGTGCAGAGCTCGGCCCTGGGGAGCTACCGCATTTATTCACACGGCAGCACCAGCAGCCCGTATGGGCTCCGCGGTGAGACGAGCTCCAACACCTTCCACGACAATGGCGTTCCCCATCTGCAGTACTACGTGACCGCCGCGGACGTGAACGGCGGCGAGAGCGACCCGAGCAACATCATCACGGTCGACGAGCGCTTGCAGCTGCCACAGCCCGCGAGCCTTACCTCGATTTCGCTCAACCAGGCCATTCATCTCCAGTGGGCGGACAACGCCGCTGTGTCCGATCCCGGCCGCTTCAACTGGTACCGCTTGTATAGCATGCCCTATGATCTCGATCAGGGCGTCTGCATTACGCAACGGGACTCGATCTTCCTCGAGGGCACTACCGTGTCGAACGAATTCCTGGCCACGCTGCTGGTGAACGGAGTGCCTCGCTGCTTCGGGGTGTCGGCAATCAGCGTCGAGGGCTACGAAAGCCTGTGGTCGCCCCTGTGGCACGACACGCCGCGGCCCGATGCGCGGAACGTGCTGGTCTCGGCGTATGAGGTGAGCCAGTCGCAGTCGGGATTCCGCTTCTGGAACGATGCGAACGGCAACGGCAAAGGGGATCCCGGCGAGCTGGGGCTGCCGCAGGACGGTAACCGCACGGATATCGACTTCTGGGTTCACCTGCAGGCGAGCGATTCGACTCTGTGGATCGTGCCCGAGTTCGCAGGCGACAGCCTCCAACTGTACGACAGCACCCATCCCGTCGCGGACCTGACATCGATCGATTTCGCGCCGGCGTCGGGCTATACGCGCAACATGATCCAAGCCGTCCCCGGATATGGATACGTGTTCCAGCGCAACGAGAACGGCCAGTACCACTACGCGGCTCTGCGGGTTACGGCGGTCGGTCGGCAATACGTCATTTTCGATTGGAGCGCGCAGACCGATCCTGGGAATCCCGAGCTGGTGGTGATGCAGCCTGCGCTCGCTGCCCGGGTCACGGGGTCGCGGTAGACGGGACGTCTCAGAGAGGCGTCACGAAGGGGCGTCTCGGAGGGGCGTCACGGAACGACGTTGTTCCGTGACGCTTTTTCGTGACGGTTCTTCGTGACGGTTCTTCGTGACGCCCGTCGTGACTTGGCGTCTGCTCCGCCTTGAACGTAGCTTCCTGTCGCATGACAGCCTCCGTCACGCTGGACGGTCGTTCTCTCGCGATCGAGGACGTCGTGGCCGTCGCCCGCCGTGGCGTCCCCGTGACCATCGCACCGCGCGCACTCGACGCCGTGCGGGCGTCGCGCCGCACCGTGGAAGACGCGATCGCGCGCGGCGCGACGATGTACGGGGTGACGACCGGCTTCGGAAAGCTGGCGCACGTACGGATCCCGCCAGAGCGCGCGCGCCAACTCCAATTGAACCTGATTCGCAGCCACGCTTCCGGCGTGGGCGACCCGCTCTCCGAGGAAGCCGTGCGGGCGATGATGCTGTTGCGCGCCAACGTGTTGCTGCGGGGCACGAGCGGCGTCCGGCCCGCGCTCCCCGAGCTCATCGTGGCGATGCTGAACAAGCGCGTGCACCCACGCGTGCCGTCGCAGGGGAGCGTTGGGGCCTCGGGCGACCTCGCGCCGCTCGCGCACCTCGCGCTCGCGATGATCGGCGAAGGTGAGGACGGCAGCGCCGTGGAGGCACAGGGCCTGGAGCCGATCGCGCTCGAAGCGAAGGAGGGGCTCGCCTTCGTAAACGGGACGCAGGCGCAAACGGGCCTGGCGGCGCTCGTCGTGCACGACGCCTGGGTGCTGTGGCGCACGGCCCACGCCGCCGCGGCGATGAGCCTCGAAGCGACCCGCGGTACGCCCGAGCCGTTCGACCCCCGGATCCACGATGCCCGGCCGCACCCGTTCCAGCAGCGCTCGGCGGCCCTGTTGCGTGACCAGCTCGCGGCGTCTCAGATCCGCGAGTCGCATCGCGAGAACGATCCCCGCGTGCAGGATGCGTACTCGATCCGTTGCTCCCCGCAGGTGCTGGGGGCCGTGGGGGAGGGCATCGCATTCGCGGAGCGGCTGGTCGCGGTGGAGCTGAACGCCGCCACCGACAACCCGCTCGTGTTCGACGGCGCCGTGCTCTCGGGCGGCAACTTCCACGGCCAGCCGATCGCGTTGGCGCTCGACGTCTTGGGGATCGCGCTGGCGACCCTGGCGGGCATCGCCGAGCGGCGCATCGAGCGGATCGTGAACCCCGACCTCTCCTCCGGACTGCCGGCGTTCCTGGCGCGGGATCCGGGGGTGGAGTCGGGGTTCATGACCGCCCAGATCGCCGCGGCGGCGCTCGTCGCCGACTGTCGGGTGCTGGCGACGCCGGCCAGTGTGCAGTCGGTGCCGACGGAAGGGAACCAGGAGGACGTCGTGCCCATGGGGATGAGCGCGGCCTGGAAAGCGGACCGGATTCTCGCGAACGCGACTCGGATCGTCGCGATCGAGCTGCTCGCCGCCACGCAGGGGCTCGAGTACCTGAAGCCGCTCACGCCGGGCCGGGGCGTCGCGCGTACCTATGCGGCGATCCGGCGTGACGTGGCGCCGTTGGACGGCGACCGCCCACTCACGGCCGATATCGAACGGGTGGCGGCGGGCGTGCGGGCGGGGAAGTTCGATCCGGGGACCGTATGAATGCGGAGTGCGGAGTGCGGAATGCGGAATGGAAGTGCGAGCGTCATGAAGCGAACGACCTTTCACTGCCATTCCGCATTCCGCACTCCGCACTCCGCACTTTGTGGGATCGGGAACCGTGACTGGCCCCAGAGTCGTTCGCGCGCCGCGGGGACCGGAGCGGTCCTGCAAGGGCTGGATCCAGGAGGCCGCCCTGCGGATGCTCATGAACAACCTCGACCCCGAGGTGGCGGAGCGGCCGCAAGACCTGGTCGTGTACGGCGGGACCGGCAAGGCCGTGCGCGATTGGGCGTCGTTCGACGCCGTGTGCCGCACGTTGCTGACGCTCGAGGACGACGAGACGTTGCTGGTGCAGTCAGGGAAGCCGGTGGGTGTGTTCACGACCCATGCCGAAGCGCCCCGCGTGTTGATCGCGAATGCGAACCTCGTCGGCCGCTGGGCGACGTGGGAGGTGTTCCGCGAGCTGGAGCGGAAGGGCCTCATCATGTACGGCCAGATGACCGCGGGCTCGTGGATCTACATCGGCACGCAGGGAATCCTGCAGGGCACCTACGAGACGCTCGGCGCCGTCGCGCGACGGCACTTCGCCGGCTCGCTCAAGGGGCGCATCGTGTTGACCGGCGGGCTCGGCGGCATGGGCGGTGCGCAGCCGCTCGCCGCCACGATGAACGACGCGATTTGCCTCGCCGTCGAAGTGGATCCGGCGCGCGTCCAGCGCCGCGTCGACACGCGCTACCTCGATCGCTCGACGCTGTCCCTCGACGAGGCGCTGCGCTGGTGCGACGAGGCGAGGCGCGCCGGACGGACGCTGTCGGTCGGCTTGGTCGGCAACTGCGCCGAGGTGCTGCCGGAGCTGGCGCGTCGTGGCTTCGTCCCCGACGTCCTGACCGACCAGACGTCGGCGCACGATCCGCTGCAAGGGTACATCCCGCCGGGACTGTCGATGGCGCAGGCGGCCGAGCTGCGGCGGCGCGACCCGCAGGAATACCTGCGCCGCTCGGTTGCCGGGATAGCCACGCACGTGCGGGCGATGCTCGACCTGAGGCGGAGCGGCGCCGTGACGTTCGACTACGGCAACAATATCCGTGCGCAGGCGCGGGACGCGGGGGTTGCCGACGCGTTCGACATCCCGGGCTTCGTCCCCGAGTACATCCGGCCATTGTTCTGCGAGGGTAAGGGGCCGTTCCGGTGGGTGGCACTGTCGGGCGACGCACAAGACCTGCATCGCACCGATCGCTTGGTGCTCGAGCTGTTCCCCGAAAACGAGCACCTGCGGCGCTGGATCACGCTGGCGCAGCAGCGCGTGACGTTCCAGGGTTTGCCCGCGCGCATCTGCTGGCTCGGGCAGGGGGAGCGCGCGCGCTTCGGCTGCGCCTTGAACGACCTCGTCAAGCAGGGTAAGGTCGGCGCGCCCGTCGTCATCGGCCGTGACCACCTCGATGCGGGCTCCGTGGCCTCGCCCTTCCGGGAGACGGAGGCGATGCAGGACGGCTCGGACGCCGTCGCCGACTGGCCGATCCTCAACGCACTGCTGAACACCGCCTCCGGCGCCGCCTGGGTGGCGTTCCACCACGGCGGCGGGGTCGGAATCGGTAACTCGTTGCACGCGGGGCAGGTGAGCGTTGCCGACGGGACGGCCTCCGCCGCCCGGCGGCTCGAGCGCGTGCTCACCAACGATCCGGGGATCGGGATCGCGCGTCATGCCGACGCGGGCTATGCAGCTGCGATCGAGACCGCCCGACAACACGCCATCCGCCTGCCGATGCGCGAGGCGAGCGACTGAGGACGCTCCTGGTCGGCGCGCGCCAGGTCGTCACCTGTCGCGGCCCGACACGGGCACGCCGCGGCCGGGAGATGGCGGAGCTCGAAGTCCTCACGAATGCCGCGGTGCTGATCGACGGCGAGCGTATCGCCGCTGTGGGCCGGTATGCTGACTTGCGGCCTGGAACAGGCGACGTGCAACGGGGGGTGGAGGTTGTGGAGGTCGCCGGGGTCCTCTTCCCCGGGTTCGTCGACTGCCACACGCACGCCGTCTTCGGCGCGCCGCGCCTCGACGACCATGAGCGACGCGCGCTCGGAATGGATTATAAGGCGATCGCCGCGGAGGGCGGCGGGATCCTGGAGTCGGTGCGCGACGTCCGCGCCCGCTCCGACGCCGAGCTGGCGGCGCTCACACGCGCGCGACTCGGTGCGCTGCTCAGCCACGGCGCCACGACGATCGAAGTGAAATCGGGCTACGGCCTCGACCGCGAGACCGAGCTGAGACAATTGCGGGTCATCGGGCAGCTCGCGCGGGCGCAGCCCGCCGCGCTCGTCCCTACCTTCCTCGGCGCGCATGAGGTACCCTCCGAATTCCGTAATCGGCGGGGTGACTACCTCCGCCTGGTGTGCGAGGACATGCTACCAGCGGTCGTGCGCGAGCGGCTCGCCGTCGCGTGCGACGTGTTTTGCGAACCGGGCGTGTTCAGCGTCGCCGAAGCGCGCACGCTGCTCGGCGCCGCCCGCCGCTCCGGCCTGGCCGTGAAGCTCCATGCCGATGAGCTCGAGGGCTCGGGTGGGGCGGAGCTCGCGGTGGAGCTCGGCGCGCTCAGCGCCGACCACCTCGCTGGCGTCTCGGCCGCGGGCATCCGCGCGCTCGCGGCGAGCGACACGGTGGCGGTTCTGCTCCCGGCGACGCTGGTGTTCCTGGGCGGGCACAGGCAGGCGCCGGCGCGCCAACTGCTCGACGCCGGTGCGACGATCGCTCTCGCCACCGACTTCAACCCCGGGTCGTCACCGACCGTGAGCGTGCCGCTCGTCATGGCTCTCGCCGTCTCGCAGCTCGGACTCCGCCATGCGGAGGCCGTCAACGCCGTGACGGTGAACGGGGCTGCTGCGCTAGGCAAGGCGGCCGATCGGGGCCAAGTCGCGCCCGGCTTTCGAGCCGACCTCGTGCTGTGCGACGTGTCAGAGTGGCGGGAAGTGGCGTACTGGATGGGCGCGAATCCCGTAACCGCCGTGTGGACAGGAGGTTCGCTTGTCCGCTCCCTCCGGGCCCCGTATCTTTAGACCCTCATGTCGAAGCTTGAGAAGCTGAAAGACAAGGCCAAGGGCCTCGAGGCTAAGGACCCCCGGGGGGCGATCGAGGCCTGGCTGGAAGTTCTGAAGATACAGGAGGAAGAGGGGGAGCCCAACCCCGACCTGTCCATTTTCAATCGCGTCGGTGATCTCTATTTGAAGGTGAAGGACCCCGCCCAGGCGGCCGATTACTACGACCGGGCTGTAGACAAGTACGCCGAGCTCGGCTTCCACAACAACGCGATTGCGATGTGCAACAAGGTGCTCCGGAATGCGCCGGGCCGGCAGACGACCTATCTCAAGCTCGCCAAGCTGTACGCGGCCAAGGGATTCACGGCGGAGGCGAAGCAGCACTTCGTCGAGTACGCCGAGCGCATGCAGAAGATCGGCAAGATCCAGCACGCATTCGCCGCGCTGAAGGAGTTCACCGACATTTCTCCGGAGAACACCCAGCTGCGGGAGATGTTGGAAGAGCATCTCCTGATGTACGGTGCAGCCGAGCGGCGCCCGTCCACCTGGGCTCCGGCGCCTGCGGCACCCCCTCCGCCGCGCGAAGACGTGTCGAAATCGGGAAAGCGGAAGACGTCCAGCCTCGTGTTCCTGGATGTGGACGCGCCTCCCGGCCCCAAGGGGAAGCCGGTCCCACCGCCGCTCCGCCCGCCCGAGCCGGAGCCTGAGGTCGCACCGCTGGCGCAAAGTCTGGTGGAATCCACGACGCCCGACCCGGACACGTCGCTCGAGATCGAGTCGACCAGCCTGGCGGAGGAGGTGGAACCGCCTGGAGGCGACGGGACCCGGGGAACGGTGCTGGAGGGGTTCGAGTCGACGAGCGCCGAGTTCGGGCAAGTGCAGCTCGACGCCGGCCGGGGCGATGTGCCATCGTTGCGCGAAGCGGAAACGGCCGACGACGTGCGTCCGCTGGCGGAGCTCGAACCCACAGTGCCGGTCGAGGCGGACGAACCCGAGCTCGATGTCGAGCTCGAGCCCATGCTGGACAACGAGATCGAGATCGAGCCGCCCCCGCCCCCGCCCCCGCTCCCACCCCCGTCCCGCTCGGCGCCCCCCAAGGTCACGCCGGTCGTGCCGAAGCGACCCGGCGGGCTACCCGGGTCCGCGCCCCCTCCCCCCGCGCCGCCGAGCGCACGACCGGGGGTCGGGCCGCCGCGCCGCGTCGAGATTCCCGCGACACCTGGATCCAAGCCGCGGCCGCCGGCGGCAGAGCCGCCGAAACTCAAGCCGGTCGTGCCGAAGCGCCCGGCGGCCGCACCGCCGGCGGCGCCCGCGCCACCGAAGCGGAAAACCGTGGTCGAAGTGCCGCCGCTCGAGCTCGAGCCCGACTTTGATACGGCGATCGCCGAGGCGGGCCACGATGTGGACGACGAGCCGCTCGCGGTCGAGGACATCCCGCCGACGGGGGGATTCATCCAGACCGAAGATGACACGTCGGTCTCGGAGACGCGGAAGTCGGCGTTCATCGACTTGGGCTTGGACAGCGTGGTCAACCAGGGAGACACGTCGGCCTCTCTGGTGTTCACGAACATCGAGGCCACGCCGGCGCCGCCCACCATCGAGGAGCTCGAGGAGCGCGTCGCCGACGACCCGGACGACCCGGAGGCGCACCAAGCGCTCGGCGAAGCGCTGATCGAGGCGGGCGAACGGGACCGCGGGATCGAGGAGCTCGACCACGCGACGGCGGGTTTCGAGAACCTGGGGAATTTGCCGCAGGCGCGGCACCTGGTGGAGGAGATCCTCCGGCTGGACCCGAACAGTGTGCGTCACCGGCAACAGCAGGTGGAATACGCGTTCAAGGCGGGTGACAAGGCGAAGCTCATCGAGGCGTATCTCGAGCTGGCGGACACGCTGCTGCGGCAGGACCTGCCGGACAAGGCACGTGCCGTTTACCAGCGGGTCGCCGAGCACGACCCCACGAGCGAACGGGCGAAGGCGGCGCTCGCCATGCTCGCGCCGGCCGCTCCGCCGCCGGCCCCGCCGAAGCCGCCCGCGCGGGAGGGGCGGACCGCGCCCAAGGACGCGAAGATGAAGGTGCGCGATGAGGTGGCGGAGGCAGGCGATTTCGTCGACCTCAGCGCGATGATCCTCGACGAGGAGGCGCTGGTGCGCGACACCCGCATGAAGGTCGCGGACGAGGAGCCGACCGGGGACGAGGAGAAGGACTTCCAGGAGATGCTCGCCCGATTCAAGCAGGGGATCGACGAGAACATCGACGAAGCGGACTTCCAGTCGCACTACGACCTGGGGGTCGCGTTCAAGGAGATGGGGCTGCTCGACGAGGCGATCGCCGAGCTCCAGAAGGCGCTGCGCGCGCCCGAGGGCAAGCTCAGGACGTCCGAGGCGCTGGGCGTCTGCTTCATCGACAAGGGCGCGTATGTCGTGGCCGAGTCGATCCTGCGGCGCGGGCTCGAGCTGCCCGCGTCGAGTGATCAGGAGCGGCTCGGCGTCCTGTACTGGCTCGGCCGGGCGCTCGAGGAGCAGGGAAAAAAAGCGGAGGCGCGGGAGCAGTACGGCCGGGTTTTCGCCGTGGATATCCGCTTCAAGGATGTCGGCGCGCGGTCCCGGGCGCTCGCCAAGGTGAAGTGACGTGAGCCAGCAAGTCGCCCCCGTTGCGCTGGCCGACCTCCAGCGGCCTGTGGCGAGCGAGCTGGAGCGCGTGGCGGACGAGCTGCGGCGCATCATCGCCGCGGACTTTCCGGTCATCGCCGACGTCAACGAGCACTTGCTGCGGATGAAGGGCAAGCTGTTCCGCCCCACGCTGCTGCTCCTCAGCTACCGCGCGTCCGGGGCGGACGATGCGCGGGCGGTGACGCTGGCGGCCGTGGTCGAGCTGATCCATCTGGCCACGCTGGTGCACGACGATTCGGTGGACCATTCGGTGCTGCGTCGCGGGATGCCGACCATCAACGCCTTGTTCTCGCACCAGGTGGCGGTGATCATGGGCGACTATCTCTACTCCCGCGCCATCATCGAGCTGGTGCGGCTCGATGATCTGGCACCGTTGCGCGTTTTCGCCCGGGTGACGAACGAAATGACGGTCGGCGAGATGCGGCAGCTCGAGGCGCACGACAAGCTGGCCTACGACGAAGCCCAATACGACCAGCTGATCCGCTCGAAGACGGCGTCGCTGCTGTCGGGCGCCTGCGAGGTGGGGGCGCTCGGCGCGCCCGTGCCCTACCGGGAGGCGCTCGCGCGCTTCGGGATGCGGCTCGGCATGGCGTTCCAGATCACCGACGACCTGCTCGACTACACCGAGCCGGAAGCGGTCACCGGCAAGCCATCGGGGCTCGACCTCAAGGAGCACAAGGTGACCCTGCCGCTCATCGCCGCACTCGCGGCGATGGGCCCCGCACAGCGGCGGCTGGTGGCCGAGCTGATGGCGACGCCCGATCCTGGGGACGCTGTCGTTGCAGAGGTCGTGCGTCTCGTGGAGACGGCCGGCGGGCTCGACTACGCACGGCGCCGCGCGCTCCAGCTCGCCCAGCAGGCCGAAGCAGAGCTCGAGATCCTGCCACCCTCACCCGCGCGCGACGCCTTACACGACAGCATCGCCTATGCCGTGGAACGGCGCAGCTAAGCCCGTGGCGCGCGGACACCGCGGCCCGCTATTTTACATGGGGTTCCTTGCCGGTGGATTTGTGCTCGGCGGGTTGCTGCACGCGCTGCTGCGGCGCTTTCTCCCCCAGGGCGCGGCCAAGGAGTTCTTCACCACGGCCGTGACGCCGACCTTCGGACCGGTGCATCTCGACCTGCTCGTCGTATCGGTCACGCTCGGTCCGATCGGCTTCGACGTGTCGCTGCTGGCCGTCGTGGGTGTGGCGATCGCGTACTTCGTCGCCCGATCGATCTTCTGAAAACGAGGCGCGTATGTTCGGAGACCTGTCGTTCAGCCACATCCTGATCCTGCTGCTGGTGCTGGTGCTGGTGTTCGGGGCGAAGCGCATCCCGGAGATTGGAAAGTCCATCGGCCAGGGGATCAAGGAGTTCAACCGCAGCCTGAAAGATGCCACCAACGACCAGTCGTCCGCTCCGCCGCGCAATCTCTCACCGCCGGGTCCGTCCTCCTCTGTCCCCTCGAGCGGCGATCCGAAGCGGCTGAGCGACTAGGTTCCGGCTGGTGGGCGATCCCCTGCAGGATGAAGCGGCCCGTCTGGCTGGCGAGCACGCCGGTGCGCTGACCCGGACGGAGTCCGAACGCCGCGCCCAGGACGACGGGGTCACGGGCGATCGCGGCCGGAGGACTGAGGCGCGTGAACGGCCCGAGCTTTTCCAGCGGTAGGCCCCGGGCCCGTCCGGCCTGGAGCAAGTCCGGCGTGCCAGCCAAAGCGGCCAGGGTCTCGTCGGCCCGCTGCCGCGCGATCGCTTTCTTCTTCTCGTACCGTGCGGCCTCACGCACCCGGTCACGGATCTGCGCGAGCGGCGGGGTTCCCGCGGCCTGGAGCGAGTCGAGCCGGAACACATAGTTCGCCCGCTCGCCCTCGATCACCGGGCTTGTCTCACCGGGCCGCGCCTCGAACGCCCACACACTCACATCGGGGACCACGTACCGGCCTAGGGTCAGCCGCTCGCCCTGAATCAGCCTTGGTGCCTGCGCCACGGGCAGGTGGAGCCGTTGCGCTGCGCTGTCCAGCCGGCTGCCGTCCGTCTGCTCGGCCGCGAGGTGGTCCAGCGTGTCGGTCCGCGCGTCGATCTCATCGAGATGCCTGCCCTGCGGCACGATCGCGATCAGGATGTGACGGACGTGAAGCGAGTCGCCTTTCGCCGCATCGAGGCGGATCAGATGAAAGCCGAAGCTCGAGCGCACCGGCTGGCTGAGCTCGCCCGGCGCAAGCCCCCGGAGCCCCGCGAGAAACTGGGGATCAAATCCCGCCTCGTTCCGCTTCACCCACCCCAGGTCGCCGCCGCGGGCGCCGCTCACGGAATCGGCAGACTCCTTCTTCGCCACGTCGTCGAACTTCGCCGCGCCACGCGCGATTTCCGCACGCAGTTGCCGCGCCTTGGCGAGCGCCGCCGCCGTGTCGACGGCGTCAGGCACGCGCGGCTGCGCGACGAAGCTGAGCCAGGCGGTCGCCGTACGCTTGAAGTCGCTCTTGTGAGCCGCGTAATAGCGCTCGACCTCGGCATCCGACACGGGGGCCGTCGAGTCCGGCATCTGCTCGGGGCGGATGGCGAGGACGGCCACGGTCACCGACTCCCGCTGGTCGCGCCAGATGCGCCACAGCTTCGCGTCGGAGACGTACACGTCCGCGGTCAGGTACTGCTCGAGCTTGCGCTCCGGGAGGTAGTCGCGGTACAGCTGCTCGATCTGCGCGCGGAATTCCTCGGTCGTGCTGCCGAGGTAGTGCTGCCATTTCGTGATGTCGAACTGGCCGTTGGTCTGGAAGGTCGGGTCTTCCATGACTTGCCGGAGGACCTGCGGCGGCGGCGTGCTGCGCGCCATCTGCCGGATCTCGTCGTCCGACACCTGAATTCCGAGCCGGCGGTATTCGCGCTCGAGCAGGATTCGCTGGATGAACTGGTCGGTCACCTGGTCCTGGAGCTGCTGCTCGTCTTCCCGGCTTAGCCGCCCGGCGCCGCGACGGCGAGAGTCTTCGATGGCGCTCTGGAGGGCCGCCTGGAACTGCGTGGCGCGCACGACCTGGCCGTTGACTTTGAGGACCACGTCGCGCCCGCCGCCGAGGATGTCCGTCACCTGACCGTACGCCAGCCAGCCGATGAACGTGGTGGCCACGATGACGAACACGGGCTTATAAATGGCGCGCATCGAGCGCATCATAGGACGCCAAGCTCCGGATCAGAGGGGACGCGAAGGGGCATAAGTCTAAGAGCCACAACGGGGAAACTCAAGCGACGGGGCAGCGATTCCGATTGACAGCGGCGCCGGCCGAACACTATCTTCGACCAATTCCCGCAAGAACTTAGGCCGTGTACACCAGCGAGATAGAAAAGCTCGAAAAGCGATGGGCCGAGAACCCCAAGGGCCGCAACTTCGCGCCCTTGGCGGACGCCTATCGTAAAGCGGGGGAATTAGATAGAGCCATCGAGCTATGCAAGTCCGGGCTCGAGCGACATCCCGATTACGTAAGTGCCCACATCGTTTACGGGCGCTGCTTTCTCGATTTGAAGAACGCCGCCGCCGCGTCGCAGGTGTTCCGCAAGGTCCTCGAGCTCGATCCCGAGAACGTCCTCGGCCTCAGGCTGCTCGCTGAGATCGCGGAGCGGAGCGGGCGCTATGACGAGGCCACGGAGTGGCTGTCACGACTGCTCGCCGTCGACCCGATGAACGGCGACGCCGCCGAGGCCCTCACGCGCGCTAAGGGGAAAGCGGCGCAGACAGCGCCCAAGTCAGCGGCGCCTGCTCCCGGCGTCCCCCCCATGCCCGTCCCCCCGCCGGCAGTCCTTGTCCCAGAGCGGTCCGGTGCGAGCGCAACCAGGACCGCTCGGATGCCGAAGCCCGAGTTCGTGGTGGAGCCGGAGCAACCAGCCGCCCCGCAGCTCGAGGCGCGGGCGCCGGCGGGAGACATCGAGACGTTCGACGGGACGCTGGACTTCAACGCCGTGGCACACGACGCGGCTAAGGCGGATGGCCTCGAGGTCCAGGAGGAAGTGGCCCTCAAGCCCCAGGACCTCACGGTCGAGGGACTGGCGGCTACGCAGTACGAGAGCGGCACGTTTGCCGCGCCCGATCTGCCGCCCGAGCCCCAGCCCGAGTCTGAGCTGCCGGTGGTGGATCTGCCGCTCATCATGCCCGAGGATGTGACGCCGTCTCGCTCACCCCAACCGGCGTGGCCTGCTCCGTTGGCGCCACCTCCAGCTCCCCCCTCGCCCGCCGCCCCGCCCCGGTTTCCTCCGCCGGGGGCGCCGGAGACGCCTGCAGCCGTGGTGTTGTCGGACGACGACGGCGCGGCGGACACTGCGGCCCTCTCGCGGGCCGAGCCGGTGTTAACAGAGACGATGGCGGATCTTTATTTGAAGCAGGGCCACCCGGAGGACGCGCTGCGCGTGTACCAGGCGCTGCTGGCGCAGCGCCCGGGCGACGCGCGCCTTCACGCGCGCGTCGACGCACTGTCGCCCGGGGGGAAGCGGAGGCGGGGCAGGGAGGGGGAGATGGGCGAGTCGGTGCCGACGTTCCTCAAGCGGATCCTGGCGGGTCGGCCGCAGGTGACGGCCGTGCCCGAGGCGGCCGGCCCGGGGTGGCCGGGGGGGGCGGGGGGGGGGTCGCCGCTGGAGCGCGCGTTCGCCATCGCGCCGCCGGACGCCGGGCTGGACCAGGAGATCGTCGCTCCGGGGGAGGCGAGCCGCCCGGCGGAGGATACGATTTCGCTCGACGAGGTGTTCGGTGAAGAGGGCACGCGGGGATCGCTGCCTGCGGCGGAGTCTCCGCCCGCGACTGTCCCGCCAGCGCCGCCTCCCGCTCAGACCGGCGGATTTTCCTTCGATCAGTTCTTCGGCACGCCGGCGGCGCCCGCGGGCGGCGCGGTGGTCCCCCCGCCGACAGGCGGGAGCCCCAAACCGGCGGCTCGGCCGTCGGGTCCGAAGGCGCGTGCACCGCTCGAAGACGAGGGTGAGCTCGATCAGTTCCAGGCCTGGCTGAAGGGCCTCAAGTCCTAGTGCACATTGCCGTGCTGAACGGCCCGAACCTCAATTTGCTGGGCGAGCGCGAGCCGGAGCTGTACGGCCGCGCCACGCTGGCGGAGATCGAGACGCGCACGCGCGAGCGGGCGCAGGCGCTCGGCGTGAACGTCAGCTGGACCCAGACGAACCATGAGGGCGAGCTGGTGGACGCGATTCAGGCGCTCAAGGGGCGGGCGGACGGCGCCGTCATCAACGCGGCGGCGTTCACCCACACGAGCCTCGCCGTGCGGGACGCGCTCGTCGCCGTACGGGTGCCGTTCGTGGAAGTGCACCTGTCGAACATCTTCGCGCGCGAGCCCGAGCGGCGCCGCTCGGTCCTCGCGGACGTCGCGGTCGGCGTGGTGACGGGGTTCGGAGCCGAGAGCTATCGGCTGGGACTCGAGGGCCTGGTCGGCTATCTCGCGTCCCGCCATGATCGCTGATCCGCGGCGCGCGCGGCAGGAGGCGCTCGCCGCAGCGCTCGCCGCCGAAGAGCTGGACGGGCTGCTGGTCACGTCGCGCGCCAACATCCGGTACCTGACGGGCTTCAGCGGCTCGGCAGCGATCGTGGCGGTGACCCGGGGCGACGTGCTGCTGGTGACCGACTTCCGCTATGACGAACAGGCACGGGCGGAAGCCGGCGCGGTCGCCCGGATCGAGGTGGAGCGCACGAGCGTGTGGGACCGGTTCTTCCAGGCGCTGGCGACGCTCGGGCGGCTGGCCGTGGTGGGCTACGAGGCGCACGTGCTTTCGGTGGAGGACGCCGAGCGCTTCGCGCAGGCGGGCAAGCCGTGGCGCTGGAAGCCGACCAAGCACCTGGTGGAGCGCCTGCGGGCCGCCAAGGATCCCGGAGAGGTGGCGGCGATCCGCAGCGCCGCCGAGCTGGCGTGCGAAGGGTTGCGGCGCACGCTGACCCAGGTGAGGGCGGGGCTGACGGAGCTCGAGATCGCCGGGATCCTGGAGGGCACGCTGCGGCGACTCGGAAGCGAAGGGCATCCGTTCGCGACGATCGTCGCGTCCGGCCCGCGCACCGCGTTGCCGCATGCGCGCTCGAGCCGGCGGGTTGTGGCGGTGGGCGAGTGGCTGTTGTTGGACTTCGGCGCTCAGGTGGACGGCTACTGCGCCGACATCACGCGCACAGTCGTCGTGGGTGCGGGGGCGACGGAGCAGCAGCGCGCAGTGTACGAGCTCGTCGCCGAGGCGCAACGGCGGGCGCGGGGGTGCGTGCGGGCGGGCATGAGTGGGCGCGACGCCGACGCGCTCGCGCGCGACGTGATCGAAGCGCGCGGCTTTGGCGAGGCGTTCGGTCATTCGCTGGGGCACGGCCTGGGGCTCGAGGTGCACGAGGCGCCGCGGCTGTCGAAGACCAATGTCGACCCGCTGCCCGTCGGGTCGGTCGTGACAATCGAGCCGGGCGTCTACCTCGCGGGGCAGGGCGGCGTGCGGATCGAAGACGATGTCCATGTGTCGGCCGCGGGACCGGTCCTGTTATCGGACGGTCGTACGGAACTTCTCGAACTCGTGTAGATTTCGGGCCCATGAACCTCGACATCATCGCGCAGCTCGTGCAGATCCTGAAGGACGCTCCGGAGCTCGGCGCGATCGAGGTGCGCCGGGGCCTGCTGGGGAGGTGGTCGTCGATCCGGGTCACGAAGGCGGGCCACGGGACGAACGCGGGGGGGCAGCACGTGGTCGTGGCGCAGGCGCCGGCACCGGTCACCCCGCCCGCTCCAGGTGGCCCGGTCGGCGCCGCCCCGTCGGGTGCCCTGCCCAAGTCTCAGCTCGTCGAGATCAAGTCCCCGATGGTCGGCACGTTCTACGCTGCACCCGAGCCGGGGGCGGAGCCGTACATCAAGGCCGGGAGTCGCGTCGCCACCGGGCAGGTCGTCTGCATCATCGAAGCGATGAAGATCATGAACGAGATCGAGGCCGAAGTCGCGGGCTTGGTGCGCGAAGTCTGCGTGGAGAATGCCCAGCCAGTCGAGTTCGGACAGCCCCTCTTCCGAGTGGACCCGCATGCCTGACGCACCCACCAGCAGCGGCGCGACGTTCAACTTCAAGCAGGCCATCACCCAGATGGTCCAGCGCAACGCGTCCGACCTGTTGCTCAAGGTGGGCCGGCCGGCGACGATCCGCGTGAACGGCGAGCTGCTCACCCTCGACACGGCCCCGCTCAAGCCGGAGGAATTGAAGTCGCTCGCCGAGCAGATCATGACGCCGCGGCAGGTCAAGGAGTTCGCCGAGCACAAGGAGGCGGACTTCGCGATCGGCGTGCCGGGCGTGGGCCGGTTCCGCACCAATGTGTACCAGCAGCGCGGCACCGTGGCGTTCGCGTTCCGGTCGATCCCGTACGAGGTGAAGACGATCCGGGACCTGAACCTGCCGCCGGTGCTCGAGGAGATCGCGATCAAGCCGCGCGGGCTGGTGCTCGTCACGGGGGTCACCGGGTCGGGCAAGTCGACCGCGCTGGCCGCGATGATCAACCACATCAACCTGGGCCGGCGGGTCAACATCATCACCATCGAAGACCCGATCGAGTTCCTGCATCGCGACAACCTGGCGAATATCTCGCAGCGCGAAGTGGGGAACGACACGCTGTCGTTCAACGCGGCGCTGCGGCACGTGTTGCGCCAGGCGCCCGACGTCATCCTGATCGGCGAGATCCGTGATATGGAGACGCTCGACACGGCGCTGAAGGCCGCGGACACGGGGCACCTCGTGTTCTCGACGTTGCACACGACGGACTGCACCCAGACGATCAACCGCGTCATTTCGTTCTTCCCACCGCATCAGCACGACGAAATCCGCCATCTCCTGTCCACGGCGCTCGCGACAGTGGTGTCGCTGCGGCTCGTCCCGAAGAAGGACGGTCAGGGGCGCGTGCCGGCGTCGGAGGTGCTCATCAACACCGCCGCGGTGCAGGACAACATCCGCGACCTCTCGAAGCAGCTCAACATCCCGGATCTGATCGCCCAGGGGTCGGTGCAGTACGGGATGCAGAGCTTCGACCAGTCGCTGTTTCAGTGGTACCAGCAGGGCGTCATCAGCTACGAGAGCGCGCTCTTCTACGCCACGAACCCGAGCGAGTTCGCGCTCAAGGTGTCGGGGGTGGAGTCCGGGCAGAGCCGGGCGTTCGGCGGCTCCACCGCCGCAGCCGGCCTGCGCGGCGACCTCGCGCCCTGATGTTCAAGAAGGTGCTGGTCGCGAACCGCGGGGAGATCGCCCTGCGGGTGATCCGTGCGTGCAAAGAGCTGGGGATCGAAGCGGTGGCGGTCTACTCGGAGGCAGACCGCGAGTGCCTGCACACCCGCTTCGCCGACGACGACGTGTGCATCGGCCGGGCCCCGTCGCGCGACAGCTATCTCAACATTCCGCGCATCATCGCCGCCGCCGAAATCACCGGCGCCGACGCCATCCACCCCGGCTACGGGTTCCTCGCCGAGAACGCCGAGTTCGCCGACATCGTCAAGGCCTCGAACATCACCTTCATCGGCCCGACCGGCGACCAGATCCGCCAGATGGGCGACAAGGCGGCGGCGCGCAAGCTGGCGCAGAAGCTGAAAGTCCCGACGGTCCCGGGCTCCCCCGGGCCGGTCGAAGACGCGGACGCGGGACTCAAGATCGCCGAGAAAATCGGCTTCCCGGTGATCATCAAGGCGGCGGCGGGCGGGGGCGGGAAGGGGATGCGCGTGGCGCTCGACGAGGAGTCGTTCGGCCAGGCGTTCAGCCTCGCGCGACAGGAGGCGCTGGCGGCGTTCGGGTCTGACGAGGTGTACCTCGAGAAGTACCTGGCGCGACCGCGGCACGTCGAGATTCAGATCATGGGCGACGTCCACGGTCACGTGATGCACCTGTGCGAGCGCGACTGCTCCGTGCAGCGGCGCCACCAAAAGCTGATCGAGGAGGCGCCGAGCCCCGCCGTGGACCAGACGCTGCGCCAGGACATCGGCGACGCGGCGGTGCGGCTCGCCCAGGAGATCGGGTACGCCGGAGCGGGCACGATCGAGTTCCTGCTCGATGAGGACGGCTCGTTCTATTTTATGGAGATGAACACCCGCATCCAGGTCGAGCATCCGGTCACCGAGATGTGCACCAACTTCGATCTCGTGAAGGAGCAAATTCACCTCGCGGCGGGGGACCCGCTCTCGTTCGTGATGAACGGCCACCGGCTGCGGGGGCACGCCATCGAATGTCGTGTGAACGCCGAGGACCCGGCGCGCAACTTCCAGCCGAGCCCCGGGACCATCACCGCCTACCATCCGCCGGGCGGTCCCGGCGTGCGGGTCGACACGCACATCTATGCCGGCTATACCGTGCCGCCCTACTACGACTCGCTGCTGGCCAAGGTCATCGTGCACGGCAATACCCGCGCTGAAGCGCTGGCCCGCATGCGCCAGGCGCTGGATTCGTTTATCATTGAAGGCGTGACCACGACCATCCCGTTCCTCAGTCGGGTCATGCGCCACCCCGACTTCGTCGCCGGCACGGTGGACACCAAGTTCCTCGAGCGCGAGCCCCAGCTGCTCCAGCCGTCATGAAAATCGACGTCTTTTTCACGCCGCTGGGCCTCGCTGCGGGAGATCTCGGGGGTCGAGGCGTCGTCGTGATCGACGTCCTCCGGGCCACCACGACGGTGGTCACGGCGCTGGCGAACGGGGCGAAGGCGGTGATCCCGGCCGCGACATCGGAAGAGGCGGTGCGCCTCGCCTCGAATCTCGAGAAGGACGGCGTGCTGCTCGCGGGCGAGCGGAAAAGCCTCAAGATCGAGGGCTTCGCCCTCGGCAATTCACCGCGCGAGATGACCCCGGCCACGGTCGCGGGCAAGACGATCGTGCTCGCGACCACCAACGGGACGCCGGCGCTGGTGGCGGCGCAGGGCGGCGACCCGGTGCTGGTCGGCGCCCCGGTGAACTTCCGTGCTCTCACCGCGCGCGCGCACGAGGTGGTCGCCGGCCGGCGTGACCTCGTGATCATCTGTGCCGGCCGCGAGAAGCAGTTCGCGATCGAAGACGCCTACACCGCCGGCCGCCTCGTGAAAGGCGTGAAAAAGGGCGTCCGCAAGGTCGAGCTGAACGACGCCGCGCGGGCCGCGGTCGCCCTCACCAGGCAGTTCGCGACGTGGCAGGAGGCGCTGGAGAACTCCGAAGCCGCCCGCCAGCTCGCCGACGTGGACCTCGGCGACGACGTCGCGTTCGCTGCGAAGGCGGACCGATTCGGGGTGGTCCCGACGTACGCGGACCGCCGGATCACATGAAGCAGAAGGCGCGCCAGGAACTCGTCGGGATCGGCGCCTTGGCGGTGGGGCTGTTCCTCGGGCTGACCCTGCTGCGCTTGCCCATCACGGGAAGCTGGGGCGACCGGATCGGCTCGCAGCTGTGGCGGGTGGTCGGCGCGGGGTCGGTGCTCGTCCCGGTGCTCGGCATCGGCTGGGCGCTGGCCGCGTTCGAGCGGCTCGGGAGCCTGTCCGCCGCCCGTGCGGCCGTCCTTGGCACCGGGCTCATCCTGCTCCTCCCGTACGGGATCGGCACGGTCGCCGGGGCGAGTTTCCCGGCCGACTACCACCTGTGGACTGCCACGCAAAAGCTGGTGGGGGTGCTCCCGGGCGCCCTCGCCCACGGCGTGCACCAGGCGGTCGGCACGGCGGGCGGGGTGCTGGTCGGGCTGTTCGCGCTCTCGGCGTTGGGGTTGCTGACGGTGGGGTGGCATCCGCTGGTCGTCTTGCGAACGGGGGAAAAGGCCGGGGAAGGGGGAAGGGGGAAGGGGGAGAAGCGAGACGTCAAAAAAGAACCGGAGGCGCCCTTCCCCCTTCCCCGCCCCCCGAAATCCCCGAAGTCCAAGACGCCGCCCTCGGTCCGACCGGCCGTTGTCCCCAAAGGCGTCCTCATCCCGCCCATCGAGCTGCTGAATCCCGCCCCCCCCGAAGACGGGGACGCCGGGCTCGCCCAAATCGAGCAGATGGGGCGCAAGCTGATCGAGACCCTGCAGACGTTCCGGGTAGAGGGCTCGATCGCCGGGCGGACGGTCGGCCCCGTCGTCACGCAATATGAGGTGGCACCTGGGCCGGGCGTGAAGGTCGGCCGCATCGCCGCGCTCGCCGACGATCTGGCGCTCGCGATGCGCGCCCAGTCGCTGCGCATCGTCGCGCCGATTCCGGGGAAGGCGGCGGTCGGCATCGAGGTCCCGAACCCGATGCCGCGCATGGTCCACGTGCGCGAGCTCATCGAAGGCGAAGAGTTCCACCGCGGGACCCGCGTCCTGCCCATCTCGCTCGGCAAGAACCTCGAGGGTGAGCCGGTCGTGGCCGACCTGGTGAAGATGCCACACCTGCTGATCGCCGGCGCCACGGGGTCGGGAAAATCGGTCTGCATCAACGCGATCATCACGAGCTTGCTATACCGCTATCCGCCGCAGGAGCTGCGGATGCTGATGATCGATCCGAAAATGGTGGAGCTCTCGATGTACAACGCGCTCCCCCATCTCCGCCACCCGGTCGTCACCAACAACCAGAAGGCCGCGACGGCGCTCAAGTGGGCAGTGCGCGAGATGGAGCGCCGCTACCAGCTGTTTCACGCCAACCACGCGCGCAACATCACGGACTTCAACCGCAAGGTGCGCGACGGGAAGCCGCTCAAAGGGCTGGAGACCCCGCTCGCCACGCTGGCGCAGAAGGCGCGAGCCGTGGGGATCCATCTGATCCTGGCAACCCAGCGGCCCTCCGTGAACGTCATCACGGGTCTCATCAAGGCGAACTTTTCCTGTCGGATCGCGTTCCGCGTCGCTTCTAAGGTGGACAGCCGGACGATCCTCGACCAGAACGGCGCCGAGACACTGCTGGGGAACGGGGACATGCTGTTCCTGCCCCCCGGCAAAAGCGAGCCCGTTCGCATCCAAGGTTGCTTCATCTCGACCGACGAAACCGAGCGGCTCATGGGCTGGTATACGGAGCGCCGTGCTCAGCTCGAGCAGCGGGTCGAGGTGGACATCATCGAGCAGATGGAGCAGCTCGAGGAAGCGGAGAAAGCTGGGGAAGGGACGGGGAGGGGGCAGGGCGAAGGTGAGCGGGATCCCTTGTTCCGGCAGGCCGCCGAGGTCTGCATCCAGAATCAGATCGGCTCGACCTCCTTGCTGCAGCGGCGGATGAGCATCGGCTACGGGCGGGCCGCGCGGATCATCGACCAGCTGGAACTGGCCGGGATTCTCGGCCCCGCCAACGGCAGCAAGCCGCGCGACGTCCTGGCGGGGCTCGAAGATCTCGACGAGATCTGTCCGGCCTGATGCCGAGAGTCGGTTGACCGACCCGTTAGTAGCAGCATGCGACCCGCCTAGTCCTATGGTGCTCCAACCCTTCCCGGGGCGCTCGCATCACACTTGCAGTGCATTTCTGTGATAGCGTGCCGGCGCCCCTGCGACGCTGCAGGGTGGCGTGACGGCGCCACGTCGACTCGCACTCCCGTGGAGGATGCTGCAGTTTTGTGAAGATGTTCCGCCTGTTCGATTGGTGGGACGTGACGCGCTTCTGCTGTTGCGCGGCGCTCGGTGTGCACGGCGCCTGCGGCACCGAGCGCGCCACGCAGCCGCCACCGGCACAGAAGAGCCACTACGTCGCGCCCAGCGGAACGAGCGCTGGCGACGGCACTCTATCCCAACCCTGGGACTTGGGCAGCGGGCTCGCGGGGGCTGCCGGCAGGGTGCAACCCGGCGACACGATCTGGCTCCGGGGCGGCACCTATCGAGGCGCGTACCGCAGCACGGTGAGCGGGGCGCCCGAGGCGCCCGTGGTCGTACGACCGTATCA